>MDTB01067597.1_pt1 | contig 186792 bp, 192 predicted proteins | sample 811161 | NCBI WGS metagenome assembly MDTB01 (sample SAMN05326650, study PRJNA326480) | marine metagenome | isolation source: seawater | place: Mediterranean Sea | collected 2009
ATATATGTGCGTTTTTGCACAATAAGTGCGCTTATTGACGCCAGTATTCTGGCTCAGTTATTGCTACCTATCGGTAACAACAAAAACAGGGTTCTATTTGGAGGACACATGGTTAGACAACTAATAAGAGTTTGCGCAGTGGTGGTTTTAAGCTTCAGTGCTAGCTGGGCAGCCGCGGATACAATTAAGGTTGGTGTATTACACTCGCTATCGGGCACGATGGCCATTAGTGAGACCACATTGAAAGACACCATTTTGATGATGGTCGAGGAGCAAAATGCTGCTGGTGGCTTGCTGGGCAAAAAGCTGGAAGCTGTGGTCGTTGACCCAGCCTCTAATTGGCCCTTGTTTGCAGAAAAAGCTCGTGAACTGATCGAGAAAGAAAAGGTTGACGTCGTTTTTGGTTGCTGGACATCCGTTTCACGGAAGTCAGTTCTACCAGTCTTTGAAGAATTAAACAGTCTATTGTTCTATCCGGTACAGTATGAAGGTGAGGAATCGTCTAAGAATGTTTTCTACACCGGTGCTGCGCCTAATCAGCAAGCGATTCCTGCGGTCGATTATCTGATGAATGAGATTGGTGCGGAGCGATGGGTGCTTGCGGGAACCGATTACGTATATCCAAGAACCACGAACAAGATTCTTGAGGCGTACCTCAAAGCGAAGGGTGTAGCTGACAAGGACATAATGATAAATTACACGCCCTTTGGCCATGCCGATTGGCAATCAATTGTCGCAGACATTAAGAAATTTGGTTCAGCGGGTAAGAAGACAGCTGTGGTATCGACCATTAACGGTGACGCCAACGTTCCTTTTTACAAGGAACTAGGTAATCAGGGTCTTTCCGCTGAGGACATTCCAGTTATCGCATTCTCAGTTGGTGAAGAAGAGCTTTCCGGCATTGATACTGGTCCGTTGGTGGGTCACCTGGCTGCATGGAACTATTTTATGAGTGTCGATGCGGACGTTAACGATGATTTTATCGATAGCTGGCTTGCGTTTATAGATGATGAAGATCGAGTCACTAACGACCCTATGGAAGCGCACTATATTGGATTCAAGATGTGGGTAGAGGCGGTTAAGAAGGCCGGCACTACAGATTCTAGTGCGGTTCAGGATGCCATCATCGGCGTTGCTGTTCCTAATCTTTCCGGTGGCCTGGCTACGATGATGCCAAACCATCACATTACCAAGCCAGTCTTAATTGGTGAGATTCAGGACGACGGACAGTTCGATACAGTCTGGCAGACACCGGGTACCGTACCTGGCGATGCCTGGTCGGATTTCTTGCCGGGGTCAATGGACATCACTGCTGACTGGCAGGCTCCACTGTCTTGTGGCAACTACAACGTCAAGAGCGGCGCCTGTTCGGGTCAAAACTACGAGTAAGCTTCTCTAGGCTTCATGGTATATTGGCGAGCGGGTTTTACCCGCTCGTCCTCCTTTGGGGGGAGGGTATTGTTAGGAGATACTTTTGATTAATCTCAAGACGCTTGTTGTCCTGGCGGTCGTGGTGATTACTAGTGCGTCGACTGCTGCGTTTGGGGATGACTTTGACTCCGCAGTAAATGAGCTCAATACGCGGTCGTTTGACGACAAGCTGGAAGCGGCAAGTCGGCTCGCAACGATGGATCACGAGCGGGTCGATGTGGTTCTTCAGGCGTTGATCGACGGCAAGCTATACAAGAAGAAAGGCGACGATACTGTGGTTGTCGTGGTCTCACTTGAGGGTGGCGGCTATCAACTAACCGATGCGGCCTCGGGAGAGGATCTTGGTAAAGTTGGTCGGCGCGGCGCTAAAAAAATCAGCGTAAATAACAAACTGCGTCGCCAGTTGAAGGGTTTGTTTGCGTCTCGACAGTTGAATGTTGATGATCCTGATGCGCGCATTGCTGCGGTTCAGGCGATCATCAACGCGGGCGATGTCAGTTTACGTGAAATACTCCTCGAGCGACGAGAAGTGGAACCGGTCGAAGACGTACAGGATGCCATTGACGTCGCGATCGTGGTTTTTGATCTCGATTCCAAAGACCAGGCTATTAAGTTGGCCGCGATTAAAGCAAGCGCATATAACCTGGATTCCAACGTCCGTGTCAAACTGACTGCAATCGTCAGCGACCAGAGTCTGGATCAACAATTGCGTGATGCCGCGATAAGTTCGTTGGCGAATATTGAGGAATTAGTAGAACGTTATCAGTGGATCGAGACGTTGTTCTTTGGTTTGAGTCTCGGGTCTATTCTGGTGTTAGCGGCAATTGGCCTATCGATCACCTTTGGCGTCATGGGAGTCATTAACATGGCCCACGGGGAACTGATCATGCTGGGTGCCTATACAACCTACGTGGTGCAGACGTTGTTTCCCTATGCGCTTGAGTACTCCCTGCTGATTGCGATCCCTGCAGCGTTTATAGTGTCTGGCCTGGTTGGTATTGCGATTGAACGCGGCGTCATCAGGTTTCTCTATGGCAGGCCTTTAGAGACGCTACTTGCAACATTTGGTGTGAGTCTGATCCTGCAACAGGCAGTCCGCAGTATCTTTTCTCCACTAAATCGTGCGGTTGCAACGCCAGAGTGGATGAGCGGCTCCCTAGAGATTGTTCAGGGCTTGTCAATTACCTACAACCGGCTCTACATTTTCTTTTTTGCACTTCTGGTATTTGCTGCGTTGCTAACGATATTGCAGCGGACCCGTTTAGGCCTTGAGGTCAGAGCAGTTACGCAAAATCGGGCGATGGCGCAGGCAATGGGCATCAGGAATACCAGAGTCGATATCCTCACTTTTGGCCTCGGTGCTGGTATCGCCGGGGTTGCAGGTGTTGCTTTATCGCAGCTCACCAATGTGGGGCCAAATTTGGGCCAGGGATATATTGTCGATTCTTTCATGGTCGTTGTGTTTGGCGGTGTTGGAAATCTTTGGGGGACGCTGGTGGCGGGCCTATCCCTCGGTGTGGTTAATAAAGTGCTGGAGCCTGCGGCAGGCGCCGTAGTGGCGAAGATTCTGGTGCTGATTTTCATCATTCTGTTTATTCAGAAACGACCCCGGGGCCTCTTTCCTCAGAAGGGTCGGGCGGTGGAAAGCTGATGTTGACTCAAATGATGCTGCAACGATTGATGGATCACGATCGAGGTGGCTGGGTTTTTCTCGCTGTTCTGCTAGCCATTGGCATATTGGTTCCTGTTGCCAATCTATTGGTACCCGCGGATTCGTTTTTCCATATCCCAACCTACACTGTCACCTTGCTTGGTAAGTATCTGTGCTACGCACTTCTGGCCATATCACTTGACCTGGTTTGGGGTTACTGCGGTATCCTTAGTCTCGGTCACGGGGCGTTCTTTGCATTGGGTGGTTATGCGATGGGAATGTACCTAATGCGCCAGATTGGAACTCGAGGCGTATACGGCGACCCGGAGCTTCCCGATTTCATGGTGTTTCTCAATTGGGATAGCCTTCCGTGGTACTGGTATGGATTCGATCAGTTTTGGTTTGCGGCGCTGATGGTCATGATTGTGCCGGGGGTGCTGGCATTCCTATTTGGCTGGCTTGCATTTCGATCCCGGGTATCCGGCGTGTATTTATCGATCATGACCCAGGCATTGACCTATGCCCTGATGCTGGCTTTTTTTCGTAATGAACTGGGCTTTGGCGGCAACAACGGTCTGACCGATTTCAAAGACATTCTTGGCGCTTCGCTGCAGTCGGATGTGACACGTGTAGTGTTGTTTGTTTGCTCCGTCGTGGCATTGGCACTTGGATATCTCGTGTGTCGATTTATTGTTACATCAAAGCTGGGCCGCGTAGTTACCGCGGTGCGTGATGCGGAAGCCAGAACGCGATTTATTGGTTATAGGGTGGAACACTATCAGGTATGGATCTTTACCGTGTCTGCGGTAATCGCGGGTATCGCAGGTGCACTTTATGTTCCACAGGTTGGCATCATCAACCCGAGTGAGTTTCAGCCGCTCAACTCCATTGAGTTGGTTGTTTGGGTCGCGCTTGGGGGTAGGGCGACCTTGTATGGTGCGGCGCTCGGTGCTGGTTTGGTGAATTACATTAAGACAGTCCTTACTGGTGCTTTGCCGGAGGTATGGCTTTTCGTGCTTGGGGCGCTTTTCGTTATCGTAACCGTCGCACTGCCACGCGGAGTGATTGGCATCTGGCGGCAATTGCGTATGAGAGGGAATCATGGCTGACGATCCACGCATAAACCGTCCCACTCAGGTTGACCCTGACCGCGTATTTAACTTCCTGGTTGAGACACCGACCCGTGAGGAACTCATCGATACAGCGAGGGGTGTCATTCTTTACCTGGAGGATATCAGTGTAAGTTTCGATGGCTTTCGCGCGCTTAATGAATTGACACTCTACATAGAGACAGGTGAACTGCGCTGTATTATTGGTCCGAATGGCGCTGGCAAGACCACCTTAATGGATGTCATTACCGGTAAAACTCGGCCGGACTGGGGTACCGCTTATTTTGGCCAGCGCGTAAACCTGCTGCGTAGGTCTGAACCTGAGATTGCTTCGATGGGTATTGGACGAAAGTTCCAAAAGCCAACGGTATTTGAACAGCATACGGTCCATGAAAACCTTGAGCTCGCGATGGAATCCGATAAGCGTGTTTGGACTACTTTGTTTTGTTCTCTTACAGGTGAGGAGAAAGACCGTATCGGTGAGGTTCTCGAACTTATTGGTCTGAGCGAGTTGGTTGGTAAGCAGGCCGGTGCTTTGTCTCATGGGCAAAAACAGTGGCTCGAAATTGGCATGCTGCTGATGCAGAACCCTTTGTTGCTATTGGTGGATGAACCGGTCGCCGGCATGACGCAGCAGGAAACGGAAGCGACTGCAGCGCTGTTAACTCGTTTAGCAGGCGATCGTTCCGTGGTGGTAGTGGAGCACGATATGGAATTTGTTCGGTCGATCGCGAAACAGGTTACCGTGTTACATGAAGGCAGCGTGCTGGCTGAAGGACCGTTTGATGCTATACAGGAAGACCCTAAGGTTCGCGAAGTGTATCTGGGTAGCTGATGCTTTCGATTACTAATGTCAATCAATCCTATGGTCAATCCCACACTCTGTGGGATGTGAACATGTCTATCGACCCCGGCAGTTGCGTCAGTCTGATTGGTCGAAATGGTGTTGGCAAAACGACTTTACTTAATTGCATCATGGGGCTGCTGCCCTTGGATTCAGGCTCAATCCTCTACGATGGTGTGGAAATGACTGCAGAACCGGCTGAGCGTCGGGCGCCACTGCGTATTGGGTACGTGCCCCAGGGTCGAATAATTTTTCCGTTACTGACCGTAGAAGAAAACCTTCTGACTGGATTGGGCGCGTTGCCAAGAGAAGAACGGCAACTACCGGAATTAATATTTGAGCTATTTCCTGTTCTGCAAACAATGATGCAAAGGCGCGGTGGTGATTTGTCTGGAGGTCAACAACAGCAATTAGCGATAGCGCGAGCGTTGGTCATTGGGCCTAAATTATTGATACTGGATGAGCCGACTGAAGGGATTCAACCCAATATTGTGCACGAAATTGGCGAAGTTATTGTCAGATTAAATCGAGAACTTGCGCTGACCGTATTGGTTGTCGAACAGAAATTACCCTTTGTGCGTCACGTCGCGAGTGATTTTCATATTATGAGCAAAGGCGCAATAGTAGCTGCTGGTGCTATGCAGGAATTATCCGAGGCCATGATTACCGAGCATCTGTCAGTATGAGTCTCCACGGTTGGCAGGCGAACCTCAATTTACAGTTTCGTCGATCGGGGTGTAAGACACTAGTTAGCAGATGTTCACATAAGGGTCCTTTACGGATTCAAAAACCGTTTTATCCACCCGATGGCGTTTGTCACGTCTATGTTTTGCATCCGCCAGGCGGTGTCGTTGGTGGCGATGAATTGGGGACGAGTGTGGAAGTTTGCAGCAACGCAGCCGCGCTGATTACGACGCCTGCATCTGCGAAGATATATCGCAGCGCAGGTGCAACGAGCCAGATTACTTGTGATCTGAAATTGGGCGAGGGCGCGAGTCTCGAGTGGCTACCTCAGGACACCGTGCTTTTTGGTGGTAGCCGTGTGCATCAGGCAACGACGGTACGACTGGAGTCCAGTTCTCACTTTTGTGGTTGGGAGATTTGTTCTATGGGGCGCCCCGTGAGTGGTGATGACTATTCAACTGGTGAATTCGAGCAGGTATTCACGCTGCTCGTTGATGAAGTCCCGCGGCTGATCGAAAGACAGCAATGGTCCGCGGGAGACGCGGTGCTTTCAGCGCCATGGGGGCTTAATAGCCATCTGGTCCTGGGTTCCTTCTACGGGTTTCCTGCAGATAAGGAAGTTTTACGCCATACGCGGGAACTGATTGATGGAAAGAATTTTTGTGACATGGCGGCCACGCTGGTAGATGACGTGCTGGTGATTCGTGCACTGGCTGATGATGCTTTTGCACTGCGCGAGGAGCTAACGCGGTTGTGGTCGGCGATACGTATGTTGATCAATGGTTTTTCACCGGGTGCGCCACGCATCTGGGCAACGTAATAAAGAGAAGGAGGTTGCAATGGAGTTAACCCCAAGAGAGAAAGACAAATTACTGATTTTTCTCGCAGCGCAACTCGCTGAACAACGTCGTGCAAGGGGCGTCAAGCTCAACTACCCAGAGGCGGTTGCCATGATATCTGCTGCTATCATGGAAGGCGCACGGGATGGGCAATCTGTCGCAGCTCTGATGTCTTACGGTACAGAGATTCTAAGCAGCGATGATGTGATGGATGGTATTGCCGAGTTGCTGCACGAGGTTCAGGTTGAGGCGACGTTTCCCGACGGAACCAAACTTGTCACCGTACACAATCCAATATCCTAAGGAGCTGTCATGATTCCCGGAGAAATGTTTATCGAGTCAGGCGAGCTACTGCTTAATGAAGGACGCAGCACAATCGAGGTGCCCGTTTCCAACTCGGGCGATCGCCCGATACAGGTTGGCTCTCACTATCACTTCTATGAAACCAACGTTGCGCTTTCTTTCGACCGTGAGTCCACACGAGGATTTAGACTCGACATACCGGCAGGCACAGCGGTGCGTTTTGAACCCGGGCAAACCCGGACGGTAACCTTGGTTGAGTTTGCTGGAAATAAAGAGGTTTATGGCTTTAACCAGAAAGTTATGGGCGCTTTGGAGGATAAGTCATGAGTAAAATGAGTCGTCAGGCCTATGCAGATATGTTTGGTCCAACCACCGGAGATCGAGTGCGCCTGGGCGACACCGATCTCATCATTGAGGTGGAGCATGACCATGCCGTTTACGGTGATGAGGTTAAGTTTGGTGGAGGGAAAGTCATTAGGGACGGTATGGGTCAGTCTCAGCGACCATCCAGCGAAACTGTGGACACCGTGATCACTAATGCGCTTATTGTTGATTACTGGGGTATCGTCAAAGCGGACGTAGGTATTAAAGCAGGTCGAATAGTAGGTATTGGTAAGGCGGGGAATCCCGATACCCAGGCTAATGTAGATATCGTCGTTGGGCCGGGTACCGAAGCGATAGCAGGGGAAGGACAGATTCTGACTGCGGGAGGTATCGATGCACACATCCACTTTATCTGTCCGCAACAAATAGAAGAGGCATTAATGTCCGGTGTGACCACGATGCTGGGTGGTGGCACTGGTCCTGCCACAGGAACCAACGCAACCACCTGCACCCCTGGTCCGTGGCACATCGCTATGATGTTGCAGGCTGCCGATGGTTTACCGATGAATCTGGGATTTATGGGCAAGGGAAACGCCAGCCTACCTGAAGCGCTGACTGAACAGGTCGCCGCCGGTGCGATGGGGTTGAAGCTCCATGAAGACTGGGGGACGACGCCGGGAGCAATAGATTGCTGTCTTAGGGTCGCGGATTCCATGGATGTTCAGGTGGCAATTCATACGGACACACTGAATGAATCAGGCTTTGTGGAGAACACGCTCGCGGCATTTAAGGATCGAACGATTCATACCTTTCATACTGAAGGGGCAGGAGGAGGACATGCGCCCGATATTATTAAGGCGTGTAGTTTGCCTAATGTATTGCCCTCGTCCACGAATCCTACAAGACCCTATACAGTCAACACGATCGACGAACATCTGGATATGTTGATGGTTTGTCACCATCTTGATTCGAGTATTCCTGAAGATATTGCGTTTGCAGAATCACGTATTCGGCGTGAGACCATTGCGGCGGAAGATATCCTGCATGACCTTGGCGCGTTTTCCATGATCGCGTCAGATTCACAAGCCATGGGACGCGTTGGCGAAGTCATTACCCGCACCTGGCAAACTGCGCATAAGATGAAGGTGCAGCGTGGCGCCTTAACAGAGGACTCTGCGCGTAATGACAACTTTCGTGTGAAACGCTACATCGCGAAATATACGATCAATCCTGCTATTGCCCATGGTGTCGCGAACGAAGTTGGTTCCGTAGAGGTTGGTAAACTTGCAGATCTGGTGTTGTGGAAACCTGCTTTCTTTGGCGCCAAACCCGCCATGATTATCAAGGGTGGGGCAATCCTGGCAGCCCCCATGGGAGATCCCAATGCGTCGATTCCGACCCCTCAGCCGGTTCACTATCGACCCATGTTCGGTGCTTTTGGTGGCGCATTGACGGCAACGTCGCTCAGTTTTGTGTCCGGTGCGGCAATGGACAATGGCGTGGCGGAGTCACTCAATTTACAAAAGAGTCTAATGCCCGTCAGTAATACGCGTGAGGTAAGTAAGTCCGATATGCGGCTAAACGACTATACCCCGGACATTGAGGTAGATCCCGAGACCTATGAAGTAAGGGCGGATGGAACGCTATTGACCTGTGAGCCGGCAGAAGAGTTGCCTCTCGCACAACGTTACTTCCTGTTCTAACAATGGATGAGTTCACACAAATAGTTGGTGATGCTGACAAGGTAGGCGGCGTTTCAGACACGTTGTTTTTGGAATACGCAAAACGGGAAAAGACCAGGCTTAAGGCAGTTCTGGATTCAGGTGAATCCATTGGGATCAAGTTACCTCGCGGTACAGTGGTACGTGGTGGCGATCACCTTTGGAGTGAGTCGGGCCGTGTTATATTGGTTTCGGCAGCCGAGGAGCCTGTTTCGACAGCGTACTCGGACAATCCTGAGCTGTTGGCACGAATTGCTTACCACCTGGGTAACAGGCATGTCTGGGTTCAGGTAGGCCCAGCATGGGTGCGATACCTCACCGATCACGTTCTGGATGATATGGTGTGGGGCCTTGGTTGTGAGCCGGTTAACGAGAACGCGCCTTTTGAACCCGAAGGTGGTGCATACCATGTCCATAGTCATGAACACTGATTCTTCCCGGCGATCGATACGTTTATGGCAGTTAATTTCACCGGCTTTACCTGTCGGTGCATTTCACTATTCCCAGGGCCTGGAACAGGCAATCAATCGTGGATGGGTAAATGACGTTGAGACGACGGAATCCTGGATAGCAGGTTTATTGGAGCGATGTATCGGGTCGGTTGACCTGCCCATTATCTGTAAGGTCTACGACGCCTGGAAGGCGGGGGACAAAGAGGGTGTCAAAGAGTTCGACAGGCTGTGTAGAGCATGCAGGGAGACTGCCGAGCTACGTGATGAAGAAGAGCAAATGGGGACTGCGCTTTGTGACCTTGCAGGTGAACTAGACGAAACACTTCCCGCAGAGAAAATGGGTTTCACCGCTGCCTTCGCGGTTATTGCTGTGAATAATCAGATTCCGCTGGAGGATGCGCTGAATGGTTATGCCTGGGCCTGGTGTGAAAACCAGGTGTTGGCTGCCGTCAAACTGGTACCTCTGGGTCATCGGATGGGTCAGCGAATTTTACGTGACCTTGGGCCGGTTATAAGTGATGCTGCCGCGAATGCTGTGCAGTGCGACGCCATCGGTGTGACTGCTCTAGGTTTCGTGATCGCAAGCGCCAGCCATGAAACTCAGTATTCACGGATATTCAGGTCATAGTTGTCGAAGTGCAATAGCAAGTGCAATAGTTAGAGAAAAGAGGAGTAGAAAGATGTCAGAGCCATTACGTGTTGGAATCGGTGGGCCTGTGGGTGCAGGAAAAACTACCCTGGTAGAGCAATTGTGTAGAAAGCTTTCAAAGGAATACGAAGTGGCAGTTGTTACTAACGATATATATACGCAGGAAGATGCGGAGATACTTTGGCGAGCTCAGGCCCTGCCTGAAGACAGGATCGTGGGTGTTGAAACCGGCGGTTGTCCACATACTGCAATTCGAGAGGACGCCTCCATGAATCTGGCTGCGATTGATGCGCTCAACGTAAGGTTTCCTGAACTTGAGATCGTAATTGTAGAGAGTGGTGGCGATAATCTTAGTGCAACGTTTAGCCCCGAACTTGTTGACCTGACTATATATGTTATTGACGTTGCCGCCGGTGAGAAGGTCCCAAGAAAAGGTGGCCCAGGTATTACCAGAAGTGACCTGCTGATAATCAACAAAACTGATCTTGCACCTCACGTGGGCGCATCACTTGAAGTTATGGAAAGTGATACCAGACGAATGAGAGAGGATTCACCTTTCGTCTTTACCAATCTTAAAACGGGTGACGGCCTGGATACTGTAGTCGACTTCGTCAGGAAAGAAGGACTTTGGGAAGAAGCTTCCTAATAACGGTCATATGCAGAAAACGCTCACCGTCGAGGAATACAGGGCGCTACGCGAAGGGGTAGAGATAGTTGCTAATGATCCCTTTGGCGACAAGGTGCTAAGACTTGAGAATGGCAACTACCTTAAGTTGTTCCGCGTAAAGCGTTTCGTTTCTTTCGCCAGATTTTGGTCGTACTCCAGGAGATTCGCTTATAATGCCAGGCGCCTGGCAGATCTGGATATCATTGTGCCCGAGATTTTTGAGATCTGTCGAATTTCCTCTATCCGTAGGTCTGGGGTGATATATAAACCGCTTGAAGGAATGACATTAAGGGATATCGGTTCTACCCTGGATGAAGAAACGATTCTTAACCTCGGTAGCCTCTATAAACAACTACATGAGAAGGGTATTTATCACCGCTCGCTGCATCTGGGGAATGTTGTTTTGAATTCCAACAAGGAACTCGGGCTGATTGATATTGCGGATCTCTCAATCTATTGGGGACGACTCCCCAAACGCCTTCGAATCAGAAACTTTAGGCATCTCTCCAGGTATGAGGAGCACCGTCGTACCATTGCAGTCCACTGCGATGCCTTCGTTGAAGGTTTGAAAGGTTTGGATGAACTCTACGTGAGAAAGCTGTTTGTAAACTGAGGTTATTGCTTTGGAGGCGGTATAATCCAACGTTGATATTTTATCGAGCTGAAACCATGATCAAATTCGTATTGTCGTTAGCCGTGTTTCTATGGCAGTTACCAACGTTCGCCGAAGAGCGTGACCTCGTCATACTTCATACAAATGATTTTCATGGGCGCATCAAGCAAGAAGATGAGTTTGCCGGGGCAGCACGAATTACTGCCTACGTGAATCAGGTGCGTAACAACAATTCAGCCGTGTTGTTTCTCAATGGAGGAGACAGCATATCCGGGACCCCGGTTTCCACTTTGTTTGAGGGGGTGCCGATCTTCGAAGTGATGAATCTTATGGGATACGACGCTTCGGTTCTTGGTAATCATGAGTTTGACCATGGCTTTCGCCAGATAGAAAAATTTAAAGAGATTGCAAGTTATCCGCTGCTTGCTATTAACGCCTACAGTCCGGATGGATCGTTGATCGCTGATGCGCCGCTCCTGGCCAAAGACGTGGATGGAATTAAAGTTGGCATCATCGGAGTGATTACTGAGGCGACGCCTCACATGATTATCCCCATGGGAAACGAGAACCTTAGTTTTGCAGATCCTAAGGAATCGATAGAAGCGGCTGTCTCGGCGCTTTGCGACAAGGTCGACCTTGTGGTCCTGCTGTCTCACGTAGGTCACGAAGAGGAATTGGCACTTGCGCGTGATACTGAATGTGTCGACGTTATTGTGGGTGGTCATTCTCATACGGTAGTCGATCCTGGTGTCATGGTAGGAGATACCCTGGTGACCCAGGCAGGAGAGTACGGTTCTCATGTTGGCCACATAAGATTAACGGTGGATACGGTGACTAACGAGGTTTTAAGTGCGAAAGCAGAACTCATTCCTGCAAAAGAACTTCCGGGTCCGGAACCCGCGGTGGCGTCTGCGGTTAGGCAGTGGACAGATAAAGTCTCGGCTCAGGTTGGCTATCAGATCGCACAGGCAGATCGTAACTACAGCCAGGAAGAATTGCAGATTATTTTCGAAACCGTAATAGCCAGCGCTATCGATGCGGATTTTGGTTTCTACAATATGGGTGGGATTCGGGATGTTATTCGCAAAGGTTCGGTTACCGCGCGAAATATATGGACTATTGAACCATTCGGTAATTCTCTGGTGGGTCTCAGAATGAAGGGTTCGCATGTGCGTTACATGTTAAACAGGGAACGGGACCCTCACCATAGAATCGATAAAATCGATGATGAGAAAACCTATCTTGTTGCAACTAACAGTTTTATTGGATCTCACACAAAGAATAAGACGCCCAGCGAGGTGGAGCTAATCAACTACCAGACATTGATTCGGGACGTGCTTATTGAGCACATCAAAGCCAATGGCTTTCCTGGTATCTGAGCGAACTGGTATTGAGCGAGTTAACGTGTTTTTAGCGTGTCTGCGTATTGTGTCATTCCAGCCTCGAAGCTTCGGGGGGTAATACCCAGGCTGCGTTGCATATCCACGGTGTCAAAGTGTTTGTCTTCCAGTAAACGCTTGACCTCAGCCGGGTCGATGGTAGGTATCTTCGGAAGATAGCGGGTGACGTGGGCTGCGGCCGCGATGAACAAGTAAGGCAGCGAGATTATCCTTGTAGATAAACCCATGGTCCCCACAATGGTTTCTACGAAGTTTCGGTAGGTTATCGGTGTCGGTCCGGCGATAACGATACTCTTGTTAATAAGAACCTCGTTGTGCAGGCAATTGATAATAGCGTCGACCACATCGTCACAATGTATAGGCTGTATGAGCGATCTACCGCGCATTGGCAGAGGGACGACGGGTGATCTCTTCGCTGTGGCAATGATACGTTCAACATTGGAGAGGCCCTCTGCGCCATAGATCAATGTAGGGTGAAGAATCGTTGCGTCGACTTCGCTCGCCAGTGCTAGCGATTCCATCTCACAGACGTCGCGACATTTTGTATCCGGGAATTGAGTGAATTTTCGTGTGGACCCGATTGCGATAAACCGATTTAGATTTCCTGAAATTAATGTTTTGGCCAGTTCCGGACGGCTACAGTGGATAAGCACCTCAGTAGTATCCAGAAAAGATTGATCCCGTGTTACGTCGATTGCGGAGATCTTCGCGTTCGGATATTTTTCGCCAAGTTGTTTCTTAATAGCTGAAATCTTGTCGGGGTTTCGACCAATACCCTCTACCTGGTGGCCCTGTTCGACAAGTCTTAGGAAAAGTGACTTGCCGGGGCCTGAGGTCGCTCCAACAATGGTAATTTGTTGTGACACTTAGCCAGTGTTTCGCATACTTGCCGCGATACCTGCGATTGTTATCAGTAGCGCTTTCTTGACCCGTTCGTTGGAGTCATCCATGCGATACCGGGAGATAAGTTCAATTTGCAGGAAGTGTAGCGGGTCCGTATAGGGATCACGAAGGTCAATGGTCCGCCGTACGTCAGGTGCATGTTCAAGTAGTATGTTTTGTTCCTTAATCTGGTTGACGTTCTCTATCAGAGAGGTGAGTTCCCGTTGGAAACGCTCGCCGAAGTGAAGGAGGCTATCTGGAACCAATACTTCGTCATAATGTTGAGCGATCTCTGCGTCCGCCTTGGTCAGTACCATTTCCAATAGATCCATTTGGGTTTGGAAGAACGGCCATTCGGACATCATTTCCTTGATGACAAACTTATCTTTCGTTGAAAATTCGCTGGCTAAAGCCGCGTTGGTACCAAGCCAGGCAGGAATCATAAGCCGCTTCTGGGTCCAGGCAAATACCCAGGGGATTGCACGTAAGTCACTAATGGCATTGCTGTTGGTATTGCGTCTTGTAGGGCGGCTCCCCAAAGCCAGAAGGCTAAGTTCTTGTTCAGGTGTGCTAGACCGAAAGTAGTCGGCAAAATCGGATTCGTCTTTGACCGTGTTCCGATAGTCCTGCATCGCGACAGTGGTAAGACGATCCATGAGGTTACGCCAGTTATCCCTGGGTTTGGGGGAAGGAATCAGGTTAGCTTCAATAGCCGCACTGAGAACGAGATCCATGCTGTTTTGTGCCAACAGGGGAGAGCCATACTTAAAACGAATCATCTCTCCCTGCTCGGTAACTCGCATGCCACGTTTTATGGTACTGGGAGGCTGTGACAAAATAGCCTGTCTGATTGGTGCGCCACCGCGACCGGCTGCACCCCCGCGGCCGTGAAACAAAGTCAGGTCGATGTCATATTTTTCTGTTACCTCAACCAACTCTTCCTGAGCTCGATACTGTGCCCAGGCCGCGGCCATTTGTCCGGCGTCTTTGGCAGAGTCGGAATACCCGATCATTACCTGTTGGTGTCCGTCGATGTATCCCCGGTACATGGGATCCCGAAGTAGTCTCTCGAGTGTCCAGGCGGCGTTATTAAGGTCGTCCAGAGTTTCAAACAAGGGCACTATGGGTAACGATCGCGCAAGACCCGATTTGCGCAAGAGTAGAATAACTGACAAAACATCTGAGGGGTTTTTGGCCATGGAGATGATATAGCAAGACACACCATCTGCATCGCCGTTTGCGATAAGTCGTATAGTCCGAAGCGTTTCTCCCTCTTCACCCTCTGGTTCCCAGCTTTCCGGGATAAGCGGTCTTTTATTGGCAAGTTCTTCCAAAAGAAAGTCATGTCGTGCTTTCTCTGACCATGACTTGTAACTTCCCATTCCAAGAAAAGAGATAAGTTCTTCCATCAGTTCTGTGTGTTTATCTGCACTCTGTCTGATGTCCAGGTCAATCAGGGTAACGCCAAAGGTCGTGATGCGAATCAGTGTCTGCTTGAGTAGTCCTTCGGCAATGATGCCCATCCCGCATTCGTGTAATGAGCGGTAACAGGTATGTAGCGGTTCGAAGAGGTCATTCCTGTCGACTATCAGCCCAGCATATGGAGGATCTTTTGTTTCCGCCCAGTCCCTCGTGGCATTTAGCTTGGCGCGCAGGTCCCTGAGAATTGATCGATACGGTTCGTGCGATTCTTCCCCACATAGCTGGGCAACTTCGTCGTTACACATGGACATCGATAGTTGCGAAAGCAGCTCTTCAAGGTCTCTAAGGTAGAGGTCTGCGGCCATCCAGCGGGCTAGACGAAGTACCTCATCTGTTACGTCCGTTGTGACGTTTGGGTTTCCATCACGGTCGCCGCCCATCCACGACGAAATGGTGATCGGGGCACAATCAATGGATAAAGAAGTATCAGTGTGTTCTCGGAGGAGCTCATCTAACCCTTCCCAGAGTTTAGGTATCGCGTGCCACAAGGAGTGCTCAATGACCGCGTATCCCCAGATGGCTTCGTCCTGGGGCATAGGTCTTTCAGTTCGGATTTCGTCTGTGTGCCAGACTTCCGCTATCAGACGCGTTAGCTCTACTTTGCTTTGTTCACCCAGTGGTTCGTTTTCCAGCACCTCGGCAAGAGCCTCTGCAATTCTGTTGTATTTTTGAATAAGCGTCCTTCGTGTTATCTCTGTGGGGTGGGCCGTGAGCACAAGGTCACAATGTAGGTTGTTTACAGTTTCTGCGATTTTTGCTGGTTCGATGCTGAGCTGATTTAACTTGTTGAAAAGGGTTTTTAGATGTGAGGCATCAGGGAACTGAAGGTTTTCCGTTGCATCGGCCTGTTCTGCAATATTCGTTAAATTCAGGAACTGATTGAAGGCCCGTGCAACAGAAATAAGTTGATCTTCATCCAGGTCTGCCAGGACTTCGCGAAGTTGTGCAAAATCACCATGCCCTTCCTGTCGTCTCGTTTTTGCCAGCAGTCGTATCTGCTCAACCTTCTCGAGAAACTCGTCGCCGAGTTGCGCAGCCATTGTCTGGCCGAGCAGATCGCCGAGAACGCGTACTCGGTGACGTAATCTGCGTGAAACTAATTCTTCCATCTAGCACCGGATCATGTTTTGGGGCGCCATATTATCCTTGGCGAAGGGCCTGCGGCTTATTCTTTTTCTTTGCGTACGGCAAAAACGAAGCCTCTGAAGATATCCATCAACGTTTCGTATTTGTAGTCGGTGAATTCTCCGGCATCAAAGTACATTCCATGTTCGTCACAAGCCTCATACTGAATATGGATCTGCAACGGGTCAGATAGCTCCTGCATGCGTTTACCACAACGTGGTCAATCTATGTCTCGTATTTTTTTGTGGTCCCTGCCAACACCGGGGTCTCCTGAATCAACGTAGTCGGACATCCACTTATCTTTAAGTGCTTCCGCTTCGCCGATATCAAACCAGATGCCATGACAGTTTTTACATTGATCAACAGTCACGCCGCCTTTGAGCGTGCTTAATGTAACTTCTTCCATCGATGCGTGGCACTTGGGGCAATCCATTGGGACTCCACTGAGTTAGTAGAGTCCACATTATCCATGCCTTTGATGATGAAATCGAGAAACTTACTTTTTTTAGGGGCTTTCCTGTTTCAATCTGATTCGACTGGTCTTCTCGGGGTAGCGTCCCCTAATTGGTTGATAGAAATCGCGGATCTTGTCCATATCCTCGGAAATATTCTCTCCTGGTACGAACGCCGGACCTAGCCCCGCTACTTTCCGGTCGTAGTCAAGAAACCCACACACCATGTGTATTTTGGCGCCTTTGGCAATTTGGTAAAAACCTGAGTACCAGAATTCGGTTCGCTTCCTGGTACCCGACGGAGGTATAACAATTGACAGTTTATCCTGGTGAGCAAATCGTTCTACCAGCTGTGCCACGACGTTATTATTTTTGGAGCGATCTATGGGTATCCCACCAAAAAAGCGCAGAATGCTGCCCACAACAGGTATAAAAAGACTGTCTTTTGCTAGCCAGTAAATACTCAGGTGAAGGCTGTAGGCCGCGCCGAGAAGGTAGAGTAGGTCCCAGTTGCTGGTGTGGGGTGCGGCGATTATGATCATTTTCCCAGTGGGAGGTACACTTCCTTCTACCCGCCAGCCTGATGCCCACATGACGAACCTGCCTGCCGAATGCGCGATGTAGTTACATTGAGGATGGATCACTAAGCTACGTATTCGGCTGCGCTGTGGCCGGCAATCTTGCCGAATACAGCGCCAGAGGTAAGACCAGTACCCCCAGGGTAGTTGAAATAGAAGAGGCCCCCGACCAGTTCGCCAGCGGCGAATAGTCCGGGAATTTCATAGTCATCCTGATCCATCACACAAGCCTGGTTATTGATTTTCAGGCCACCGAAAGTAAAAGTGATACCGCAGGTTGTCTGGTAGGCGAAAAATGGCGGCGTGTCGAGCGGGTTCGCCCAATTGGTCTTGTTTAATTCAAGCCCATTAGTTCTGCGCCCGTCTTTAATCGCGGGATTGAAATCTACGCTGGTATCTACTGCTGCGTTGAAAGCAGTAATCGTATCTTTAAACCGAGCGGCATCGACTCCCTCAAGTTTCTCCGCGAGCTCTTCAATCGTATTCGCCTGTACCCTCGTTACCTCACGAATTCTGTATTCATCTCTGAGTAGGTCCGTTACCTTGCTGTCAAACACCTGCCAGGCGAATTGCTCCGGTTGATTGAGGATCTCCCTACCGTATTTAGCGTAGGTGTAGTTCCGAAAATCGAGGCCTTCGTCGACGAACCTTTCTCCTGTTGCATTGATGAGTAATCCGAGAGGATAAGAGTGTTTTTGAAATCCGTCACCGACGTTAAGATCGCCATAATCCGGCGCGTTTCTATCCCAGCCAACAGCGTGACACCCTGACCAGTTGCCATTCGGGGCGCCTCCTGATGCGAGCGCCGCACGGATGCCATCGCCAGTGTTGTAGCGGGTGCCTCGTACCTTGGCGAGTTCCCATCCAGGACCGAGGTAGCGAGTACGCCACTCACTGTTGGCTTCAAACCCGCCACAAGCGAGGATGACTGCTTTGCAGGAAATATCCTCAATTCTTTGGCGCTGTTTAACCTTGACGCCGGTTACTTTTCCGTCTTCCAGATTAATGTCTATCATTCGGCTGTCAAAACGTATTGGAATATCAAGGTCTGCGGCGGCTTTATGCAGACTTTCAATCAGTCCGGGACCACCCCCCCAGGCTTCGACGGTCAATCCACCCCAGAACTTGAATTTCCCGTCCACTTTGAACGCTTGCCTGCCATACATGGGAAGAAAACGGATGCCTTTGGTGTTCATCCATTGCAGTGTTGGAAGAGAGTTGTCGATTAGGATTTCTGTCAGTTCCGGATCGGAACGATATTGCGTGATACGACCCATATCGTCGAAGAATTGATCACGGGTATACGTACCGAAATCTGCCTGAGAAATTTCTTCGTCGGAAAGTTCTGGCATCAGGGTGCGAAGATCATCAGCGCCATCATAGGTGACGCGCATTGCGCCCGCCGTATAGCGTGAGTTTCCACCCTTCTGTGACTCCGGGGCTCGTTCCAGAATCAATGCAGATGCGCCGCGCTCATGTGCGGCGAGTGCCGCGCAGAGTGCAGCGTTGCCTGCACCAACGATAACAATGTCGTAGTTCTCTTCCATAGTGACGCCGTGACTATCTAAAATGGCAATGTACCATCTCGTCTCGTGGTTTATCCAGTGATCGGACTGTTATTGATAATGCGGTGGTAATTGGTTACGAATACGCAATAATGTAGCCTATATGGCCATTGAGTCGGACACCTTAAAGTCTGACACCTTAAAGAAAGAAGGGTCCCAAGATGAATCGAGCACTATCCTGTCTGATTTTATTTCTGTTTTGCTTCAATCCCGCTGTCGCGAATGATCTAAACGAGCAGGCGGAAGCCGCCCTGGGCTCGGGGGATGCTGAGGCAGCTCTCGGACTATATCTTGAAATTCTGGTTAACAAGCCGGGTGATGCTGAAACGATTGAGATGGTCGTCTATCTGGCCCAGGAGTTGGGCGCTTCTGAGCTAGCTGCTGAAGTGCTGGCAGAACAGGTTGAAATAGCAATAGCAAGCGACAAGGAACGCGTTGCGGACCTGCATGACAAAATATCAGAAGTTTATTCTGCGATTCCTGTTGAACTTGTTGCAATGCAGGACGCTGTTAGTCAGATAGGTGACGATGAGGTGCGGGCCGCGATCAGCGAACTGCGAACTGCGAACTGCGAGTAGAACGAGATGCCGCATACGCTTCGGGGAATCTGGCAACGGCACTGCAAAACCAGGAACTGGTGATGCAGTTAGCTCAGGACATGCTGGGTGAGGACCACTGGATTACCGTGGAAGCGATGAGTGATATGGGTTACCTGTATCGCCTGGCCGAGGTTGCAGAGGAGGCTGATGCTTATTACAACGCAGCTTTGGCTGCCGGGGTTGCAGTGTTGGGAGAGACACATCCGGGAACGCTGGAAATCGTTGGCTTAATGGTCGAGCTGTATGGTGCTGTTGGTGCAACGGAAGATGCGTTGGCGCTGAATGAACTTAGGGCTTCAAGGTATGAAGAGTCGCTGGGACCGTTTCATGGTCTAACGCTCGAAGCGCAGATATCTGCTGCCACGCTACTCGAAAATGCGGGCGAAGTCGGTGAAGCAATCGGCGTTTTGTCTGATGTGTGCGGGATCTATGAACAGGGGTATGGCAGATATCATCCCCAATCCGTTAACTGTTTGGTTTATCTGGCAGGGCTTGCAGTAACTAGTGGGGTATCTGGATACCGCCGAAATCATGTATCAGGAAGCAATAGACCGATTAGGAGCCAGTCAGCCCAAGATCGACGGGGTGGCGCTAAATGCCCTTAGCCAACTGGCTGAAGTTTATCGGAAGCAAGGACGATACCAGGAGAGTAGTGAGTTACTGACGGGCGTGATGCAAACCGCTGCTCAGGTGGGTGAAACCGAGGCGAGCCATGGCGTACGATCCTATTTAGCGAGAGTTTTTCGGGATGAGGAAGTCTACGAAAGTGCGCAACAAGTTACCGATGAGGTTTTGGACTACGGCTTGCAGTTCTGGCAGGATCAACCGCTAAACATTTTCAATACCTTGTTGGAGTTGGGGGCAATATATCAGGCACAAGGGTTCCTGGCAGAGGCGGAAGCCACATTTGAAGAGGCATGGGTGGGATTGACCGAGGTTGTAGGTGAGTCCCATGCATCAACACTGGTCGCAATGAACAACCTGGGGCAGATATACGAAAAGCAGGCCCTTGGTGAAGAACACACAGACACGATAGCCGTCCGCAATAATCTTGCCTTTCTCTACATGCTAATGGAGGAATATGAGGCAGCCGGGGAAATGTTTGCCACGATTCAGGAAGAATCGACGCTGTTGTTTGGCGAGGATCATCAGCCGACCCTGAAGGCCATGAATAATCGCGGTCGAGTGTTGACTCGTCTGGACCAGTTACCTGAAGCGGAGCAAGTCGCTTTGCGAGCTTTGTAATTGCGTCGAAGTACGCTCGGAAAAGAGCATCTCGACAGCATTAGATCGATGATCGATCTGGGTGACATTTATTTTGTTCAGAACAGACTTGAAGAAGCAGATCAGATGCTTACAGAGGCCGTATCGCTGGCAGAGATGGTGTTGAGTGAGCAGCATCCCTATACCTTTGAGACGCTGAAAAACCTCGCCCGGGTAAAAGAAGCCCGGGGTATGACGCAGGCCGCGGTTGATATGCGTAGCCTCGGTTTTGCGCGTAGGAGCGTTTTTCTAGACCGAATGCTTTGGGTGACTGGCGAGAACGCACGGGAAGGTTATCTTCGTTTGCATCGCGATGAATTTAATGAATACCTAAGCTTACTGACCCGAGTGGACCCCGCAGATGGCGGCAAGCGCGCTATAGAGGCAAGTCTGCAACGCAAGGGTTTACTGCTCAAGATTACCTCTGAAATCCAACAGATTTCTCAAATCGCTAATGACCCGGAAATGACCAAGATAGCGGACGAACCTGAAAGTGCCCGCAAGGATCTGGCGGCAATGACATTATCGGGTCCAACGGCGGAGACTCAGGGTCGCCACGTTGAAGTTCTCTATGCACTTGAACAGAAAGTTAACGAACTGCAAGGGGAATTAGGCAGGGCGAGTGCGAGATACCGGTCTTCGATTGCCCAGGTGAACGTTGACAGGTTGGCTTCGGTGTTGCCGGAAGGTACAACGTTGGTTGATTACCTGGCTTTTGAAGAAGGAGGAGATAAGAAGCTTCTTGCAGGGATTGCGTCCAACGAATCTGGTGAGTTTCGTTCGACCTGGTCGTGTATGAAAACCGGGACGATGTTGATGCCGCAATAATCGAATACCGTACGATTATTCAGGACGACCTGGCCGACGAAGATGAGCTATTGGAAATTGGACAGATTGCCTACGAAGAAGTATGGGAGCCCATCGGCGAAGCAATCGGTGACAACGAATATGTTTATCTTATACCCGATGGAACACTCAATATTTTACCTTTTAACGCGCTGGTCAATTTTGATGAAGAGTATCTAATCCAGACTAATGACCTGCATATCCTGACCTCGGTCAGAGATCTTTTACCTAACGAATACAGTCTTGTGCAGGGTGAATATTTAATTGTTGCCGGTCCCGACTATGATTCCGAAGATGTAGTGAGCGAAGAGGACCGTACCGAAGCTGAAGGTCGCAGATCTGCAGCGTTCAGACTTGGCATTCGAGGCGTGGGAGGTGGGCTCCGTGGGCTCAGTTTTTCGCCATTACTTGGTGCAGAGGAAGAAGGGCGAATCATCACTGATCAGGTTCAGAAGAATGAAGAACCAAGCTCGATGTTTTTTGGTCAGGACGCTCAGGAAAAAATCCTCGGAGAAATCGACCAGCCACCCGAAATTCTCCACATGGCTACTCACGGCTTCTTTCTTGAAGCAGATGACACGCTGAGAAATAGAATATTGAAGGCGCAACGTAGTGCGGAGGTTCATGTCCCACCCTCGGGTAATAATCCTCTGCTGCGAGCAGGATTGGCATTTGTAGGTATCAACAATAATGCGCAGTTTCTTGGTGACATAGATACAACTAATGATAGTGTACTTACCGCATTGGAGGTGCTTGATCTGAATCTTTCAGGTACCAGACTGGTGGTGCTATCGGCATGTGAGACGGGGCTTGGCGAAATTCACGAGGGGGCAGGTGTTTACGGTCTGCGTCGTTCTTTTCAGGTAGCGGGCGTTGCCGAGGTCGTTAGTTCTTTGTGGGAAGTTAGTGACGCTGGTACCCAGGCATTAATGAGCGACTTTTATGATCGTATTCTTCAGGGCACGCCAGCCAGAGTGGCTCTACGTGAGACTCAGCTCGATTTACTTAATTCACCGGAGTGGGGATACCCCTATGTATGGTCTGCCTTCATGATTGTGGGTAGCTATGAGTCAGCAGGGGTTACAATTCAATAACTTATGTGAGTGAGTTAAAGATTTCTTTCATTGAGTAGAAGTGGTTACAATGAGGCTCGACGACCATAATAAGGGGCCATGATTGTGTATGCGTGCCGAATAATGTCCCGATTTATCGCATTTCTTGCAGCTTCACTGCTGATTTCTCAGGTCCAGGGCCAGTCCTTGACCGACGTAGTGGCCAATACTCTCCAGACCAATCCGGACATCCTGGCCGGCAAGTATAATGTAGAAGCCGCCGAACAACTCCGCAATCAGGCGAGAAGTGGTTATTTCCCGGTAGTGGATCTCGTCATCGCGGGTGGTCGAGAAGCGTCGAATAACACAAAGACACGGGCGGCGCTCGTAGGCACGTAGGCACGGGACAGAGTGACCTGGAACTGGATCGGATGTAGGGCAGTCTCAAGCTTACTCAACTTCTCTATGACGGTTTTGCGACTCGAAATCTGGTAAAGCAGCAGGAGCATTTATTTTTGGCTGCCATGTCGCGTCTGGCCAGCAGCCAGGAGAATGTCAGCCTTAGGGCTATTCAGGTTTATCTTGAAGTGTTGCGACGTGACGCGGTCGTTGAACTCTCGGAAGAAAATCTCAGGCATCACGAAGAAACCCTCTCGAAAATTCAGGAGCGCTTCGAAAGCGGTGTTGGAACGAAAGTGGATGTTGTACAGACGGTTGGTCGTAAAGTACAGGCGAAATCGAATGTGCTGTTATCTTAGAGAGACTCGAAAAATGGTCGAGCTGAGTTCTATCGGGTGGTAGGCGAGAATCCTGACCAACTTTTCGATCCTCCGGTGGTTAAAGGATTACCGTCAACGTTGGAGCAGGCGATTGAACTGGCATATCGCAACAATCCAGGATTAAAAGCTGCCGAAGCAGATCTACAGCCCGCAATTTCAGCCCGCAAACAAACCAGTGGTGCATTCCATCCTAGATTGGATCTTGAGGTGGGTGCGACCAGAAATGAGGACATTGATGGGACCGTTAGTGACAATGATGACGAGACTGCAGTAGTTAGGATGTCATATAACCTCTTTCGAGGGGACGGCGACCGAGCGCGAATGAATGAGGCGGAAGCGCGAGAATTTGCCGCGAGGGAGACCGTACGAAGTGTACGCCGGGCGGTAGAATAGGATGCAACGCTTATCTGGAACGAACTGGAAGACATTCTCATGCGGCTAGAGCATCTTGAAGCCCACGTAAACTCAACCGAAGAAGTGCTTAAAGTTTATAAGGAGCAGTTGGCGCTTAATAAAAGAACGTTACTTGATCTTCTTGATGTAGAGAACGAGTTATTGCGTGCAAAAATTGCGGCGATATCGGGTCGCTACATCTCTATCCTCGCTTGATATCGGGTTCTGAGCAGCACAGGTCAGCTACTAACGACACAAGCGTTGACCCAGAGCAACGCTGACATTCCTCCTTACTATCGTTATGATGCAAGCTCGTGGTCACCAGTAACCTGATCGATGAGTGAAGCAGAGACAATACCCGATACGGAACAAGTTCTTGTTATAGACGACTTGTCGGTAAATTTTCGAGATGAACCGGCTGTTAAACATGTCAGTTTTGATATTCAGCACGGTGAAACCGTAGCCTTGGTCGGAGAATCAGGGTCAGGCAAGTCCGTTACTGCGCTTTCGATTCTTCAACTCCTACCCTATCCAGTCGCAAACCATCCCTCGGGTTCCGTAAAGGTCGATGGTTTTGAGACCATGGGCGCGGGTAATCATGTGATGCGAAACATTCGTGGCAGCAAGGTTACGATGATTTTCCAGGAACCGATGACATCGCTAAATCCGTTACACCGAATAGAAAAGCAGATTGGCGAAATATTACTTATCCATCGTGGCCTGAAGATAGCGGATTCGCGCGAGCGAATTTTAGAATTATTACAGCTGGTTGGATTGCAGAATCCAGAAGAAAAAATGCGCTCTTTTCCTCATGAGCTTTCTGGAGGTCAACGGCAGCGCGTGATGATTGCCATGGCGCTGGCTAACGAACCAGACCTTCTTATCGCCGATGAGCCCACGACAGCGCTGGACGTTACGATTCAGGCACAGATACTGGAACTGTTGAAAGAACTACAACAACGTCTGGGAATGGCGATGTTGTTGATTACCCATGATCTCGGTGTCGTTAGGCGCATGGCGGATCGGGTCTGTGTCATGACCCATGGTGAAGTTGTTGAAAAGGGTAATTGCGAAGATATCTTCGAGCGCCCCCAGCATGAATACACTCGTCATCTTCTGGCCGCTGAGCCGAAGGGGCGCCCGGTAGGAATAAAGGAGTCCGATGTTTTACTAAAGTGTGAGCATCTGAATGTCCGGTTTCCGCTTGCCAAAGGTTTTTTTGGCGTCAGTAAATATTTGCAGGCTGTCGACGATGTGTCATTGGAGGTCTCGCACGGCCAAACCCTCGGCATAGTGGGAGAGTCTGGTTCGGGCAAGACTACACTTGGTATGGCGATTCTGCGTCTGGTGAAGTCTGAAGGAGACATCATCCTTGAAGGGTCCAACCTGCAGGGACTAAAGTCTAAGCAGTTACGGCCGTTTCGTCGTGACATGCAGATCGTTTTCCAGGATCCATTTGGTAGCTTGTCACCCAGGCTATCGATTCATCAGATTATTGAAGAAGGTCTACTGGTTCACGAGAAACATCTTTCCGAGACGGAACGTCGTAAAAGAGTGGCCGACGCGCTTGCGGAGGTTGGGCTCGACCAGGGTGCACAAGACCGTTACCCCCATGAATTTTCTGGAGGGCAACGCCAGCGTATCGCGGTGGCCAGAGCCCTGATTCTCAAACCAAAATTATTGATCCTCGATGAGCCAACATCGGCGCTCGATATGTCCGTTCAGGCGCAGATTGTTGACTTATTGCGAGACCTGCAACGCAAATATGATCTAACCTACATGTTTATTAGTCATGATCTAAAGGTGGTCAGGGCACTTAGTAATCACGTTATTGTTATGAGGGATGGTGTGATTGTCGAAAGCGGCACATCGGATGAAATTTTCGATAATCCTCAAACTGACTACACAAGAGAACTGATTTCAGCTGCGTTTGACTTGTCCGTGCGTCGTGAGTCGGATGCGTGAGTGCACAGTCCGGAATTCTGGCTGAGGTACCTCGGCACGCTCGTTACCTGAGTTGTACATTATCTCTTGATGTAAGAGCCGATGATTTACTTCAGGGACTTAAAGAAGTCACAGATGGGGAAAGCGTCGTCCTTGGTTTAGGCCAGCCGTTGGTTCAACTCCTTGGGAGTAATGTTTCCGGTCTTGATTCTGCACCAGTGTATTCTGGTGCAGGCATAGGGATCCCTTAATTACCATACGCACTCTGGTTTGGTTGCGCGGTGATGACCCGGTGTACTCGCGAATCTGGCACTTTCCATTGAGCAGCGTTTGGCACCACATATCACGCTTTATGAGATAACCGATGGCTTTTTCTATGACACAGGCCGTGATCTAACCGGATACGAAGATGGTACTGAAAACCCTACCGATGATGCGGCTACCGATGCTGCGATTTGTACGTCTGATGGCCTTGCTGGAAGTAGTTTCGTGGCAGTTCAGCAATGGCAGCATGATCTAGATCGGTTCCGCCATTTTGGCCCGGATAGGCGTGATAACACCATTGGTCGGCGTATTAGCGATAATGAAGAGATTGATGATGCGCCGGAGTTGGCACATGTTAAGAGGACGGCCCAGGAGAGTTTCGATCCAGAGGCTTTCGTCCTGCGGCGTTCTATGCCTTACGCAGACTCAACCGGTGAGGGACTCGTATTTGTCGCCTTCGGTCATAGTTTTGTTGCCTTTGACATGATAATGCGACAGATGCTTGGCAACAATGACGGGATTGCTGATGCTTTGTTTAGTTTTAGCGTGCCATTGGGTACCAGCTATTTTTGGTGTCCAGCCATGAAGAACGGTGAGCCCGATCTTAGTTTAATTGGTGGTTAATCCCAGTTTTTCTCGTACACTGATCAGTCTTTCCGTTGATGCGACTGCCTTCTCGCCGACACTGTGAAGGTTGCGTACGATGATGTCGGTGTATCCGAGTTCACCGATCGAATTGAAAGTATCTGCGACTGAAGAAACGTCGCCGATAACCAGGGCGTCAGGGTCAAATCCCCGATAACCATTATCTTCAACAATCTGTCGGACATGTCTTGCGTCTTTGTCTGAATCGGCAACGTAAATGTCACGCCTGATGGCAACAGTTTTTGGCACTTCCTTATCGAGTCGGGCCAGCGCCTCGTTATAGATTGTTAGCGCTTGCGCAGCTTCCTTGATGGTTGTTCCAGGTTCCGCGAGCCATGCGTCACCAAGACGCGCAGCACGCTCAATCGCTACGGGAGCAGATGCGCCGATCCATATGGAAATATCTTCGGGAGGCAAAGGGGCGATTTTTGCTTTTTCGAACACCCATCTACCTTCCAAAGAAACTGATTCGCCTCGCCACAAAGCACGAAGAGTCGCTAGGGATTGCTCGAATGCTGAAGGTCGATATTTGATGTTTACGCCCATGGCATTGAACTGATGCTCGCTACGGCCGAGGGCGCACTGGAGAATAAAGGGTCCTTTCGCGATGCACGAAAGGGTGGAGACCTGTTCAGCCAGCAGTACCGGATTCCATAATGGTAAAAGATAGAGGGCGCCCGCGGGCCTTTCGTCCCATTCTGCCAGGAGTCGGCCCAAAATTGGTGTGTTCTGGTAGTAGGGAGTGGGAACGACGTGATGGTCACCAACGAATAGTGAATCCAAACCTGCATCGGCTGCGGCCCGGGCTCTTGCAATCATCTGTGCGGCACCGTCACGGCCGGCTGCAGTTGGGTAAGCGCTGGTTATGGAAATACCGATTTTCATAATTCATGCTAGCACAAAAATCTACTTTGATTGGTCATAGAAATGTGCGTTAATTGCCAACTTCTTTTCTGCTTCTATAGTTAAAAAAACGTTAAATAACAATAAGTTATGATTGGTGTAGGGATAGATTTCGGTACTTCCAACTCAGCCGCGGCCTGGTTCGATGGTAGTCGGGTCGTGCTTGTCCAGTTGGAAGATTCAGACGCTATTATGCCGACTGCTTTGCATCTTGACCGGGAGCTTGAGACCACCACCGGACAGACAGCAGTTGATCTGTATATCGATGAGAATCGAGATCGTATCGTTGAACTGACGCCAGAGCTAATTGCTAAAAGTGCCATGGTGACAAATGATGCGGACAGTCGAGACCCATTCTCCGAAGCTGAGATCTCGAGCAGTAATGTTTACGGTCAACCCTGGGTCGACCGTGGAATGCCGGGAAGATTGTTTCGCGGCGTGAAGAGACTGTTGGGCAATCCAGCTATCAGAAGGTTGTTGGTGTTCAATCATCCGTTCCGGGTTGTTGCCTTGATTACACCGATTTTGCTTCGTATTCGAAAAACCATCCAGGATTCTTTACCAGGAGAATTGCTGGACGTACATTTTGGACATCCGGTTTTGTTCGAAGGCCATGACCAACATCGAAATGAGTTGGCGTTTTCGCGTCTTTCTGAAGCATGCAGGCATGCGGCTATCCCACAGCTCACCTTTTACCCGGAACCGGTCGCGGCAACCCTGAGCTATATACATGATGAGAAAGCACTGAAAGAAGGTAGAGTGATGACACTGGATTTCGGTGGCGGAACGCTCGATCTCAGTGTTGTCGAGTTTAACGGAATGTCCTTCAATGTTATGTCGACCGCTGGTTTGTCTATTGGCGGTGACCACATCGATCAACTGATTTTTAAGGAACTTCTGTTTCCTTTGCTCGGGAAAGGGGAGATCTGGCGCCGCACCGTTGATGGTAGATTGATTGAAAACGAATTTCCGTTTGACGAGTTTGCAGATGCCCTGTTGAACTGGGCGGTCACCTATACGCTGAACCAGAACCAGTATCGTGCCAAGGTGGCTGACTGCATAAAGCAGGGTGGTGAAGCTGCCGCAAAGTTTGAACGTCTGGATGACTTGATTACCCACAATTACAGTTATCTTGTATTCCAGGCAATTAAAGATGCTAAGGCAAGACTGTCGCAAATGGATGAAACGGTGTTGGATATTCCTGAATTGGATGTGTCGATCAGTTTTACCAGAGATCAACTTGAAACAATGATGATTTCTATGCTGCAGGAAGTTGACTCGATTATAGATAAGGTGGTGGCCGACGCGGGATGCGGTCTTGAGGATATTGACGTAGTTATCCGTACGGGCGGGTCTTCCCAGATTGCAGCAGTTAGAAGGTTGTTAGAGGCAAGGTTTCCAGGAAGAGTGACGGAACATGATCCGTTTACAAGTGTTGCCGCAGGCCTTGCGATTGCCAGCTACCATGGATACCAATTTCAAGCTTAAGACAGGTCATCCCGCTGTTCGTCCTGCCATAGAACGCCCATGGAATAATATTCAGTAATCTGCTCATCTTTATAGCCAAGTTCGTGCATCAGTGCGTTGGTATGTTCTCCGGCTGTTGGTGGTCCCCCGAGTTCAGGGTCGGCGCTGGAAAAGGACACCATTGGCCGATGTCTATAGTAGGTTTCAATATCCGGGTGAGGAACCCGTGTCATCCACTGAGATGCTTCATTGCATTGGTCTCGGAAGAACTCTGACAGGTATTGTTTGTCGGCCTGGACGCAGGCGATAGCCGTTCCTTTGAAAAAGTCTTCCCATTCCTCTGCAGTTTTTTTGGCAAAGAACTCAGTAAGTGCAGTGGTGAGCTCGCCGTTATCTTCCCAGAATGCATGGTCCGATACCTCTGGCCAGTTGATCTCTTCTTCTGTTAGCTGACAAAACGCTTCCCATTCCCTGGTCCTTTTTATTCCCAGGAAGACCCAACTCTCATTTGCTTTGTATAAGCGATACAGAGGGTGAGGCCCCTTCAAGTCTTTACCGAGAGTGGGGCGCATAGGTTTGCCCTCAAAATCGACCATGGCATCGAAATTCGCATAGGCATTTGCGCCGAACATGTCGATAAAAATCTGCTGTCCTTCGCCGGTTTGGTCGCGCGCAGTCAGACCCAAAAGGGTGCTGGCGCAGACCACCACCGCTGTATTCGGATCTGGATTTACTTCGTTGGCGAGGAACAATCTTTGGGAGGTGTCGCGTAGCTCATCGATGCTGAGCAGTTCCTCTGGAGCGCCGCCGGCCTGGTAACCCGCACCACCCATGGCGGCGCCGGGAATGGGGTGTGTAGATGGCCTTTTTGCCCCTGGACCAGCGGTGCCGTAGCCGTTGGCTGACAGATAGATCAGCGAGGGGTTGAGTTTGGTTAGCTGGTCATAGTTGATCCCGAGTCGTTCAGGTACCCCGGGCCGGAAGTTGTGCATCACAATATCGGCTTTGCGGATGAGTTGATGTACTACTGCCTGACCCTCAGGTGACTTCAGATTGATACTGATGCTTTCCTTACCCTGATTACATCGCAACGCACCGTCGTAGTGGATTTCACGAAGTGGATCACCACCGACTGCTTCAACCTTAATGACCCTGGCACCCATATCTCGAAGGAAAGAGGCGCCCAGTGGCGTGGCGATAATGGTCGCGATTTCTATGACGGTGACGCCATTGAGCGGCGCATCAGAACTATTCTTTCCGGGGCTGACTTTCCAGCCGGTGCCCTCTTTGCTACTTAGCGTAATCTCGGCAGGAGTTTTTGTTAGCTTTGCTAATGGTCCCAACTGAGTTACGCCCGACAGCTCCGTGATGTGTCCGTTCATGGTCATGTCCGGATCCACCAGGGTTTCCTCTGGATAGAGATAGGGATGTGCAGCGACGCTACCGTCCTTTACAAAGATATCCATCCACTGGTCGCGGGTCTTAGTCTGCATAGTTTCCAGAATTTGATTGCGCACCGTTTCGGTTGCCTCTGGCAGAAGCGCCAGCTGATCTTCGAGTCCGATGATACGCATGAAGTTCTCGAATAAATGATCGAGCAGATTTCCTAATTGGAGCCATTTACCATCAGCGCACTGGACCGGTTGATATAAGAGGGTTGGCATGCGGCGTTTTGGGTGCGGTCTACTACGTGTCCAGTCGGATCGTTGTTCCCGAATCTGCAGCTGCATAGACATCCCCATGTCATAGGGCATTAATCCCTGCAAGAGACTGGTTGTCAGCTTGTCTCCGTAACCCGTACGCCGGCGTTTGTGCAGGGCAGCAAGAATGCCAGAGACCACGTTCATGGCAGTGGCGTGAGTGGCGACCTGAACGGCGGAGTAGCACGGTCCTTTGTTTCCCAGGATAGCGTCCATCTGCTTCATGCGACCTGCTTTTGCCGAGACAACGCCTTCATACATGGGTAGCGCTTCGTTTCCCATTGATGTTACTTCGCAGTAAACGACCGACGGATTCTCAGCGGCGATCGCTTCGTATTTGCAGTGGTGGGAGTTAGGCAGACTTACCAGGATCACGTCGACGTCGCTGGTGTCGAAATCATTTGTAGTTACCTTGCCCCGAAGCCACATTCGGGCTGATGGCATATCGTTAAGTGAGTCATATTCCGTGTCTATGACGCGACGGACGTTGGCGCCAAAATCGGCAAGTATCATGGTGGCGAGACCACCGGCAGGCCCTGAAGAGAGATCAAGAACCTTTAGCCCCGTAAGCGGTGCCATTGGGTGTATCCGAGTGTAAGAAGAGTGGAGTTATAACCAACGTCTCGGCGTTTGACAACCACGAACCTCGATCAGACGGTCGACCTAGCAACCGGCGAGGGGCCAATGCTATGCTTGTGCGCCTTGTCTGCACCGGGCCATACCACATAGCAATGAAAGTGCCATCTCTCCTCTATAGACTTTATGAACCAATTCTTTGGTCGCAAATAAAGTCGGGCCCTAAGCCTCATCATATTGGTTTGATTGTCGATGGTAATCGACGATTTGCTCAGGTGCAGGGGATGGCATCTAACGAGGGCCACAATGCCGGATCGGAAAAGCTGGAAGACTTTCTGCGTTGGTGTTGGCGTTTAGACATTCGTATTGTCACCCTTTACGGATTTTCGACGGAAAACTACAACCGTTCCTCGGATGAAGTTGATTACTTGATGGAACTGATACTCCGCAAGCTCCGGGAATTTCAAGTGGATCCTGTGATCAAGCAGGAAGGCGTGCGAATTAACGTTATCGGGCGCCGTGAAGACCTTTCGCCAGAGATGACAGAAGAGGTAGAAAAAATTGAGGCGATGACCGCGAATCATGATCGTTTTTTGCTGAATATTGCGATCAGTTATGGGGGCCGCGCAGAAATAGTCGATGCAGTCAAGAAAGTGGTTAATGATGTTGCAGGAGGCAAGGTCCAGGTTGAAGACATCGATGAAGACGTTTTTGAGCAATACCTCTACACTGAAGGGATTCGTGATCCCGATTTGATTATCAGGACCTCTGGAGAAGAGAGATTATCAGGGTTCTTGCTCTGGCAGAGTGCTTATTCCGAATTATATTTTACCGAAGTCTATTGGCCCGCGTTCCGCATGATTGATTTCTGGCGGGCAATTAGGGTATTCCAGCAACGTGAACGTCGCTTTGGTAAGTAATTGAAATTACGGTGCTATCACTCTAGATGCGAGATGCTCAGGCGCTATACTTTGTCGTGATTTCGGCTAGATTCCACCTCACCTTATAAGAATTAAAGAACTCGTTAGGGATGTCAGACAATACTGAGTACCGAGAAGGTCCTTCTGAGGAAGCGGACGGTGACAAAAGACCTTGCCTCGTCATGATCAAGGGTGATTTTATTGGTCAGGTGTACGAACTAGAGAGCGACGTTACTATTGTAGGGCGTAGTGACGACGTTGACCTTGTCGTCTCCGATATTATTATCAGCCGTCGGCATGCGATGATTGTCGACCGGGCGGTTGAGTACTATCTATCCGACTTAGGGAGCACCAATGGTTGTTTACTTAACAAGGAACAAAACACTACAGCAACTGTAATGAGTGAGGGCGACAAGGTAACGCTGGGAAATATCGTCTTCAAGTTTACCTACCAGGACCAGGACGACACCGAATACCATATGATGCTAATGAATATGGCGGTGAAGGATGGTCTGACCAGGATATACAATAAGCGCTACTTCAGTGAGGTCCTTGAAAAAGAGTTTGATTACAATCGCAGGAATAAAGTGGGTCTTGCGATCATCCTGTTTGATATTGACCACTTCAAGCAGGTGAATGATACCTGGGGTCACCCGGCTGGTGACTTTATCCTGAAGCACATGGCGGAGTTGATCGAGGATACTGCACGAGGTTACGACGTATTTGCTCGTTATGGAGGAGAGGAGTTTGTATTCCTGCTGAGGGGTGCAACTTTGGAGGCTGCGGTTAACCTTGCAGAGCGTGTTCGTGAAGCAGTGCAGAATCACGTTTTTCAATACGATTCTGTTGATCTACAAATTACCGTGAGCATGGGAGTTATCTGCTGGAATGGTGACGATGAGATGGAGGAGGCGGAAGCCCTGGTAGAGGCCGCAGACAAGCATCTATACGCTGCCAAGGAAGGAGGTCGAAATCGTGTTGTTCATGATCCGCTGCCCGGAGCAGATGCCGAAGACTGACTGAATTTCAGTCCAGTCGATGAGCCTGATAGTTACCAAATAACCGAAACAGATGAGCCGTCCAAAATGCCCAGGGCAATTGGGGGATCATTTGTTAACACCACGTAGCAGCGATAACAGTCGATCGACCATCGACACGATGGTGGAAAGTAGCAACCCCCAACCTACCCAAAAGATAGTCGAAGCCTCAATCGGATAAATCTTTAACGCGTGTTGCATTATCGGGAATCCTCCCAGGATGAAATAACAGATTCCGTTGTGTCGCCCAAGAATACTGGTGCGAAGCGATTTGCCAGCTAACGCTTTGGAATCAAGCATATATTGCAGGAAGGCGATGGGTATCAGAACGGGGAGCACAATGGGCACTAATTCATGGTATACAAGTGCTGCCAGCATGATCGTTACGAAAATCGCATCGCTCCCGTGATCCAGCACACTACCCAAATTGCTCTGAGAGCTTAGATACCTTGCCAGTTGTCCGTCCGCAATGTCTGTTGCAATTGCGATCCATAGAATTATGGAGGCGTACAGCCAGGCACCTTGAACGATGAAATAGCCCATGGGAAGCGCGAGTACGCATCTGGATACGCTTAATATATTTGGTAGCAGAATGATGTTCATCGCGGATCGGATTGCGACTTGAGAGACCAAATATCGCATAATCGGCATATGCAAACCATATTACTAACCGGAGCAAATGGTCACTTAGGTCGTCGACTGATAGCGAGGTTTGTTGGCGAGTACAAGGTGCTCGCGATTGTTCGGTCGAAACGAGCAGAGGAAGGTCTTCATGCTTCAGTCGGTGAGTTGGAAAACCTGACGATTGAGGTTGTTGACTATACCCATGAGAAATCTCTGATTGAGACTATCGATGGCTGTGATCATGCAGTCCATCTCGTTGGGGTCATCAAATCCGGCAAGGGTAATACATATGAGAGTGCACATCAACGGCCCTGTAGGGTCCTGGCGTCCGCAGCGGCGCGGGTGGGAATAAAGAGCATTGTTTATCTCAGTCTGCTGGGTAGCGATTCTGACTCTGATAATGCATGTTTGGCCTCTCGGGGAGAGGCGGAAGAGATTCTGATAGCAGGTTCTGTACCCTCAACAATTGTTCGTGTTCCAATGGTCTTAGGCGAGGATGACTTTGCATCGCGTTCGCTTGGCAAGAAAGCGAGTTCAAAATTTGTGGTTACGCTTAGGGGGCAAAGTAAAGAGCAACCTATATATGCAGGCGATATTATTGAAGCTATAACCCAGCTGCTTGGCAGGGATACCACAGAGGTCATTGAGCTCGCGGGCCCGGAATCGCTAAATCGGATTGCTTTGATTCGACGAGCATCATTAGTCACAGCGATGGACCCAATGATCATCAGCTTACCATTGGGTGTTGGAATAGCTTTTGCCTGGATTCTGGAGATACTTTTTTCCGCACCACCGATCACCCGAGATATGTTGCGGATTCTCGATCACGACGATGATGTGGATGTGAGTTCGCTCGCTGGTCGGTTAAATCTGGACCTTACTCCGTTGAACAGGACGCTGGAAAAAGTCTTATCGTAACGCTAGTGCTTCGATTAGTTCGGTCAAGACTCCGACACAGTCGGATTTTATCTTTAGTTTGTATAGATCATCACCTCGAGTGTCCCCAGGGTTGATACATACAATTGGCTTCTTTAACTCTGCCGCTCTTTTACAGAATCGGAACCCCGAGTAAACCTTGAGCGATGACCCAACAATTAGCAGACCGTCCGCTTCACTAACAGATTTATAGACTGATTGAACGATAGAGGGATCGACAGTATCGCCAAAAAAGACAACGTCTGGCTTGAGGATTCCTTTACAGTCGAGACATGTAGGCACCTCAACTGATGATACATCTACTTGAACATCCGCATCGCCATCAGGCGCGAATTGGGTGCTGGCTGGTATCGCTGGGTTCGCGAGTAGTAATCGCTGCTGTAGTGCGTGTCGAGAACTAAAGGCGCCGCAACCGAGGCACACCACGCGGTCCAGGCGGCCATGTAGATCGATCACTCTTTTGTGTCCAGCACGTTGATGTAGTCCGTCGACATTCTGCGTAACCAGCAGTCCAATTTTGCCAGAATGCTCCATGCTAGCGAGGGCTCGATGTGCGTCATTGGGGGACGCGTTTGCTACATTTGGCCAACCAATCATGCTGCGTGCCCAGTAACGTTGCCGGCTTGTCTGTCTGGTGATGAATTCCTGGTGATAAATCGGATCAGCGCGTTGCCATGCACCCCTTGTGTCCCGGTAGGTTGGGATCCCGGATCGGAGACTACACCCGGCACCCGTGAGAACCACCAGGTTTTCACGGCTGCTAATGAATTGGGTCAGGGCTTCAATCGTATTAAAGGAAATCTTAGATTTCTGGCAGCAATGCCCGAAACTGGTAGTGGTACTCATCGCTCATATACTGCCTAAATTCGCCGGCATCAAGGAATGTAGCGTGACAGGCAATGCACAACTCGAAACGAATTTTGACAGGTTCGTCAAGAGATCGTTGGTCCATGATCATGTCGCCATAGCATTTAGGACATTGCATTAGAAAACCCCCTGTCTGTTGTGCCGCAGAAGATACCTGATTTAGCGTTTGATGTCTCGCCGGATGGTATTATGGGGTTCCACCCTCTTGTCTGGTTCTGTAATGGATCAAACCGGATTGACCACCTGGCAGATGTATCGGTCGTTAGCGCTTTCGATCTACCTGCCTGCCTTGCTGATGTCATTCTGTCAGAGCAGTATTCTTCTCGCCATTCCTCTGTTTGCACTCGACCTGGGTGGAAGTGTCAGTATAGCCGCGCTGGTTTTTTCGCTGCGAGGCCTGGGTAATATGGCTGCAGATGTGCCGGCCGGGTATGGCGTTAGCCGTCTTGGCGACAAGTTTATAATGTTGGTTGGCATCGGCATGATGGCCGTTATGGGCATTGCCAGTAGTCAGGCTCAAAGTGCCCTCCAACTTGCTGGTGCGGCTTTTTTCTTTGGTTGTGCGATGGCGATTTGGCTGGTTGCCAGAATAACTCACATAAGCACTTTTGTTGCTGATCATCAGCGCGGGAAAGCGATTTCCACGATGGCGGGTCTTCAGCGCTTTGGTAACCTGATGGGACCAATCGTTAGTGGCATAGTAGCCCATCAGTTTGGTTTTCAGTGGGTGTTTGTGCTGGTAAGCATCATCGCTTGTATTGCATTCGTGTTAATTGTGGTCTTCGTGCCAGAGAAGAAACAGCAGCATTCGAGCGCCAAACCGGGACTTCTGCGCATTGTTCCTCACATATTTATGGGTCACAGCCGCACCTTTCTAACGGCCGGCATGGCGATCTTCTGCCTGTCTATATTAAGAGCATCGAGACAGCTGCTGATACCTCTTTGGGCTAATGCTATTGGTCTCAACGCTTCCGAGATTGGTTTGATAACTGGAATCGCAGCAGGAGTTGACATGGCAATGTTCCCTCTTGCGGGGTACATGATGGACAATTGGGGGAGAAAGCACGCGGCAGTTTCCTCTATGGGTGTCATAGCGCTGGCACTCGTGATGTTGCCCTGGACAAGCTCATTCCTGACGCTTTGTCTGTTCGCTATGTTGGCCGGTGTGGGTAATGGGCTTGGTGCCGGTATTAATGTTGTTCTTGGATCAGACTTTGCGGCCGAACACGAAAGAGGTGAGTTTCTTGGCGTCTGGCGTCTGATGGGGGACACAGGTTCGTTTAGTGCTCCGGTACTGGTGGGGTTAGCCACGCAAACGCTATATTTGGGCGGCGTTTTTCCGTTGATGGCTTGCTTTGGTGTTGTAGGGGTATTCATCGTTGTTTTATTTGTAGAAGAACCCCTCTTGCGACGGGATAGGTAGCTCGATGAGTCGTCATTCTTGTCATTTCATGACGTAAATTGGTCATAGTATTTTTTTAACTGTCCGATTTAAAACGATTTAAATTGTGGCATGGTTGATGCTCCTCTTTTAGGAACAATTACTTCAAGATAAGCAAGATGGAGCTAGAATCTGTTCAGTAAGTGCGTAGTGACAGGGTGAAACATTGGCTCGCCAGTCCCGAATACACGCATCTGGTAGACACCTGTGTGTTAGCGCATGCGAATCTTGAGGCCCCGAGGCGATTGCTATCCCGGAAGGTGGCTACCCGTTGCGTGGCAATCGCACGTCAACTGGGTCTCGATGAAGAGCAGATCGTCCACCTTGAGCTCGCAGCGAGGGTTCACCGGGTGGGCGAACTTTATTTACACGACAGTCTGCGCAAAAAAAGCTTTCTTGATTTATCCAGTGTGGAAATGAAAGCCTATCGACAGTATCCGGTTTTCTCCGCTTTTAGATTGAGCGACGACGCCAGGCAAATTTGCGATGTCATTCTGAAACACCGAGAGTATTCATCGGGTGACGGCTTTCTACAAAATGATGCGGACGCAAAAGTGCCGCTTTCGGCCAGGATTCTGTGCGCCGTTACTGAATACGAAGAATTGATGATGTATCGAGGTATCACGCTAGAGCTCCAGGATGCTATTCAGCGAAGAATGCTCAAGAACCATATTGGGCGCTATGACCCTCAAGTCATACGAGCCTCGATGTGCTCCATTGTTGAAGAGAATATTCTGCATTGACGTTTATCGGTTTGGAGCAGGTGGACCAAGCATAAGTGCGTAATGGTATTATGGCGCCTGAATTTCAGGGGTCCGCTATGAGTGATGAAAACGTACCGGTGATTGTCGGGACTGGACAACTAGTCGATCGAGATGCAGACGTTGATCGATTTATTGAACCAGTGGAAATGCTCGCGACAGTGGCAACAAAAGCGGCTGAAGCTAGCGGTGCCGGTGACGCGATACTCAAAAGTCTTGATACGATCGCATTGGTAGAGACTGTTGGATGGCACCCTGATAATCCGGTGGATCTTGTGTCCGCTCGAATCGAAGCAACGCCTTCAGGTCAATATGTTACGGGAACCGGCGGTCAGGCGGGAACGATGCTTGTGAACCGTATCGCTAACGAGATAGTTCAAGGGCGATATAGCTCGGCATTGGTAGCGGGTTGCAATAATCTTAAGGTGCTAATGAAGGCGCGTAGCGTTGGGAAACGGCTGGTGTGGACTCGTGGTGGTAAGGGTCAGGCGGTGATGATCGGAAACGATGAGCCAGGGAATAATGAACTGGAGTCACTATACGGCCTCGAAGATCCACCGGACGTCTATCCACTATTTGAGAACGCCATGAGGGCTTCTCTTGGTTTGTCGATCGAAGAACACAATCAGGGTATAGGTCGTTTGTTTACACGATTCACGGAAGTCGCTGCGGATAATCCGTACGCGTGGTTCCCTACCAGGCGGAGCGCGGAAGAGTTGATTACGGTGACGCCCAGCAATCGCATGATCGCTTTTCCTTATCCAAAATATTTAAATTCTATATTGAACACTGAGCAGGCGGCTGGTGTTCTGATATGTTCGCTTGCCCATGCCAAGCGGCTCGGTGTTCCTGATCATCGAATGGTTTTTTGGCGTGGCGGTGCGTCGAGCAACGAGGAACCATGGTGGGTAAGTGAGCGTCCTGATTACACTGACTGTCCTGCTATGAGAGATACACACGTGAGTGCGCTGGCCAATGCAGGTCTCAACGTGTCGGACATCGACCATTTTGATTTTTACAGTTGCTTCCCGGTGGCGGTCGAGATGGCCTGCAAAGTACTCGACCTGTCTATCGATGATCCAAGAGGATTTACGGTCACGGGCGGACTGCCCTATGCAGGTGGTCCCGCCAGTGCCTACACACTGCACTCCTTATCTGAGATGACTGAAAAAATTGTCAGGAATAAAGGGGGTAGTGGGATGGTTACTGGGAATGGCTGGCATCTTACCAAGCATGCTGCCACGATCCTCTCGGGCGAACCGGGGGAAGAACCACGAGAAGGTCTGATTGATGATCTGCCGGCGCGTCCTAAAGGTAAAGAGGTGGATTTGTCAGCTTCTGGAGAAGGTACGATTGAGGCCTATACAGTTTCCTATGATAGAGAGGGGATGCCCACTCGCGGCATTGTGCTTGGACGCACCGAGCGCGATCAAAGATTCCTTGCGAATACCCCTACCGACATTGATCTCTTGAATAGTTTTGTTACCGAAGAACAAGTTGGTGCTACAGGGAAGCTGAGCAGCGTTGAAGGCAAAACGATCTATGAACCCTGAGCACATCGCTGCGCGATAACCACCCGATACCTGTTCTCTAGCAACTTTTATCAATCGCTTGTTATCAACAACTTGTTATTAACAACTTTGTTGATAGTGCTATCAGCATGATGTTGAAATACAAACCCAATAACATTGTAATAAATAACTTACAACGGTGAAGGACGGGCGCACCTATAATCCTGCATATCAATTGTTATCGATGGAGTCGGGGATGCCAGAAGTCGAACAGGTTAAGTTTGTTTTACGTTTGCCACCGGGGTTGCACAAAAAAATCAAGCGTCGCGCCAAGTCGAACAACACTTCGATGAATAATGAAATCACGAATATCCTGAATGACTCCTTCAGTAGTTCTACCACTGATAAGAAGTTAACAGATCTAATTAAGCGTCTTGAGAAGAAACGCGTTATCTAATCACGTGAATCAAAAAGGTATTGGTCGTTACCTAATCAACGATATCAATGTTGCGCTTGGATAGTTCATGGTCGAGCTGTGCAAGACCGTTACGCATTGCCTCTATAGCCTCCAACAGTTCCTGACGTCCTCGCATCAGATCCTGGTCACTGTCATCACCTAAACCGTTAGGTGCCAACTTGACCAGGTGCTGAATGGCCTCAGATGTTTCTTTTATCGTGATCTGCACACTGTTCATCATGTCACCATCTTCCGGAAGCGTCGGGCTGACGATGGTTCTCCTTTTTCTGTCAAGGTCGATTAGGCAGTTTTTTCGATATTCTTCATCCAGGGCAAGCACGAGATAGTCACCAAAGGAATAGGGAAGTTTGACTGTTTCGTAAGGAGAAAAGAACTTGTCTATTTGATGTGCCCATTGTTTGGCTGCACTGTCATAGTGGGACTCATCGTCAGGAACTTTAAAAACAGGGTCTACATTCTTCTGTATCTCTGTTTCCTGGTGATAGGCAAGTACGGCCCTCTTGGCAATAGTCACTTTGGAACTTCCGGTTTCATCTTTCCAGTTCCTGACATAGTAGTCGTGAATAATGCGACTGTAGCTGTAGTCCAGTTCAACCAGGTCCATGGCTAGTTCCTGTTGGTGGTATCGCAGTATAGCAGGGTGCGTGAGGTCGTCAGTCCTTTGAGATAGTAACGCAATAAGAGAGGATGGCGCATTTGGACTTATCCTCGAACAAGTTAGCCGCGACGGGGTGGTTCCCTGCTAATTCTTTCGCGCCGCGCTTCGGCATCACCGAGATTGGACATATCAGTAACCTGGTCCAGGTTCTCACGAAACGATTCGTAGGTGGCATTAACGCCCAGTTGTGCGCCAGGATTTTCATACATTGCTGCCATCGAAAATTTTCCACCTGACGCCTGAAATACTTTTCCTGTTGGAGCACTTTCGCTGCACATAAAGAGAACTGCCGGTGTTACTAGTTCAGGGGCGCGCTCTGGCGGTGGCTTGTCTACATCTACTTTTTGTCTTCCTGGAATAGTAGCCGTCATTCGTGTCGCTGCGCCCGGAGCAAGCACGTTTACCTTGATATTATGTGATGCGCCCTCTATTGAGAGCACATTCATGAATCCCAACATTGCCATCTTCGCGGCACCATAGTTTGACTGACCGAAATTTCCCCAGATTCCTGAGCCTGATGATGTGAAAACGATGCGACCGTATTTCTTCTCGTACATTATCGGCCAGGCCTCATGTGTAACGTACGCAGTGCCATTGATGTGGACGTTCATGACAAGATTCCACTCATCCAAAGTCATCTTTCTGAAGGTTTTGTCCCTTAAAATGCCAGCATTGTTCACCAGAAAGTCGACTGTCCCGTAAGCGTCGACGGCGTCTGTGATAATGCTCCGTGCCCCTTCGGGGTCAGAAACGGAAGCTTTGTTAGCGATTGCTTCACCACCGGCTGATTTTATCTGGTCGACTACTTGATCCGCAGCGTCGCCAGCACCAGAACCATCTACGGAACCGCCTAGATCATTGACTACTACTTGTGCTCCACGTTTACCGAATTCCAATGCATGAGCCTTACCCAATCCGCCTCCGGCACCCGTTATCACTACGACCTTACCTTCAAACTCGCTCATTGGATTCTCCTTTGTGCGTGATTGTTATATCACCATGCTCGGAATTCGGCAAAACAGTCGCGAAATTACGTAACCACGTTGCTATTATATGAACTCTTTTTTTCGATCACGTACGGTTAACACATGAGTGTGGAACAGCTGATCGTGGTAATACCTCTATTAATAGCCATCCCTGTGGCTGTTTACCTCCTGGCTTATTTGGCCAGGCGACGAGGTCCGTTTGATGCATCGCTGGCTATTATCATCGCGGCCAGGGGTTCTGGTGTGGCGGCTATACCTTGGAAGTGCTCGTCGAGGGATTCAACGCGAAGCTTTGGGTTGTAAAGTTTGAGTACGTTGCTTTTGTAATGGGCCCGATTGGTTGGCTACTACTTGGGCTGCAGATGCGAGGCAAGTCGCTGTACGTTGGCAGGAAGTGGGTCGCGTTGTTGTTTGTTATCCCCTGTCTTACGTTGCTGCAGGTATTCACGGCGGAGCACCATAGGTTCTTCTGGTTACAAAAGAACTTGTGGAATTCAATGGTCTTTACATTTTCCAGAGTACCTACGGCCTAGGATTCTGGTTCCACATTGCCTATAGCTACACTCTGAATCTTGTTGGGGCGTTTTTAATCGTTTCGGCAATGTTTGAGTCAGGCCAATACTATGTGCGCCAGCGAATAGCCCTTGCTGTTGCACTTGTTTTACCGTGAGTAGCGAACGTTTTATACATCTCACGTGTAGGACCTGGCCCGTTGGATCTTACGCCTTTTACCATCGTTGTTAGCGGATTGATTATGGTGGTGGGGGTATTTCGTTTTGGTTTGGGCGATCTTACCCCCGTTGCACGTGCCAAAGTCGTCGCTGCTATGCAGGATGGCGTAATGATTCTTGATAGCCAGATGCGGGTAGTCGACTGCAATCAGGCAGCGGAGACGCTGTTTGGCTTCGACCGTAGTTGCGTGGGGAGAAGTGCGGATGAGCTCTTCGCAAATCATCCAAAATTACTTCGCCTACTCGAGCGTCAACAGCAGAATACGGACCTCATCTATAGTGGAATAGGCAATACGGTTCAGCGGATCAGCTCAGAAATGTTGTCGGACAATAGTTTGAGATTACTGATGCTGCGAGACTTGTCTGCGGACAGCAAAATACAAGATGCACTGCGTTTGGTGGTGGAAAGGACATCTCAGGATGTGGGTGAGGACTTTTTTCGAAGCCTTACACGCACGCTGGCGCTGGACGTGAGATATGCAATGGTCGGTGTCATTGCAGAGAACGGTGACCAGGTGGTCGAGACTCTCGCATTTTGGGATACAGATACCTATCTGGAAAACTTCAGTTACGAATTAGCAGAGACACCATGCGAGCGTGTTACCGATTCAGGTACCTGTGTATATCCGGAGGATGTGAAAGCGCTATTTCCGATGGATATAGGCCTCAGAGACTTTAACGTTGAAGGGTATTTAGGAACACCATTGTTAAGTCATACGGGCGAGGTCGTTGGTCTGTTGACTGTGATGGACGATAAGCCGATGGATCATGTGGAGTTTGCGATAACTTTACTTGAAATCGTGGCAAATCGAGCAGCAGCGGAGCTTGAACGCCGCGCATCCGAAAAGGAGTTGATCGAGAGTAGACAAAGCTACCTTCGCATTGTTGAGTCCACCGAGGACGGTGTCTGCCTTACCGATGCTCAAGGGTTTATCCAATTTGTTAATCAGCCAATGTCGGACATTATTGGTGATGACGAGATTCTTGATAAGAAGCTTTGGGCCCTGCTGGATATTGGTGCGACAGAAGGATACATGGATGGTAATCGAGTGGAATGTCGCATCGTAAATCCTAGCGGTCGCGAATGCTGGGTGCACATTTCGAAAACGATGATCGAAGATGATGCGACAGCAACGACTGGAATGCTCTATTTGTTCAATGATGTTTCAGAGGAAAAATCTCTTGCTGAGATCAATGAAAAAATCGAGCAGCAACTTCAGCAGGCGCAAAAGATGGAAAGTCTTGGTGTCCTTGCCGGTGGGGTTGCACACGATTTTAACAATCTGCTCATTCCCATTCTTGGATATCTTGATTTGATAAAACAAAAGTCCAATGGCGATAGCTTGATTACGGACTATGTGCAAAGAATCCAGCATGCGGGAGGCAAACTGGCGGAACTATGCAATCAGATGCTGACCTGCTCGGGTAAGGGGCATTTTATTGAGTTTGACGTTGAAGTGAATGATCAGATTAAAGATATGCAGCAGTTGATAAGAGCCTCGGTTCCTCGAAAGTTCACAATCGAGTATGAGCTTGAAAGTAACCTGCCCAGTGTATGGGGTGATGGGACCCAGTTGAGTCAGGTGTTAATGAATCTTTTGATTAACGCCGGAGAAACAATGAACCTAAAGGACGAGGGCAAGATCGTTATCTCAACGGGTTCAGAGGTCATCACTTCTGAGTCGTTGAGTTCATTGTATTACGGTGAGCAGCCCTCGTTTGGACAACACATTTACATCGACGTTTCGGACGAAGGCGTTGGTTTAAGCGAAGAGGATTCGAGTCGATTGTTTGAGCCTTTTTACGCGACCAAGTTTACTGGTCGAGGACTTGGCATGGCGATAGTGTATGGGATTATGCGTGCACCACGGTGGTGCAATACGTGTTTTATCAACAGTGGGCTCTGGTACGCGAATTCGAGTGTTGTTTCCGGTATCGAGTAGTCCCTGAGCCGAGAGAGAACTCGATAACGGTGCCTCGGATTCTACGCCTGATGTTTCATCAGGGAAGGTTCTCGTTGTTGACGATGAAGACTATGTGCGTGAACTAGTAAGTAACATGCTTGAGTCGATCGGCTTCGAGGTGATAGTGGCAAGGGATGGAACCGAAGGATTAGAGGCGTTTGCAAGTTTCCAAAAGGATTTAACAATATGCGTCATCGATGTGACGATGCCTGGAATGGGAGGGCTCGAGCTTGTCTGCAGGATTCGAGAGCAGGATTCCGCATTGCCTGTTTTGCTGGTTAGTGGGTATAGCCATGAAGAAGTGCGAGACGGCGATGCGAAGAACGTGAGTTTTTTACAAAAACCTTTTACTGTGGATCAAATTCGGTCCGCTATCGAATCCACGGGCTAACAAAAAATTCACTGACCCCAGTCATGCACCACTTTCGCCACACATGCAGTTAACTTTTTTGCAGTAGGGATGTTCAGGAATTCGTTCGGTCCGTGAGCATTTGAGTGTGGGCCGAGAACGCCAGTGACGATGAATTGTGCATTGGGGAATTTCTTCGCGAGAAACTCCATAAAGGGGATACTTCCTCCACAACCCATGCTGATTGCCGGCGCACTGAAAAAGTCAGATGAGGCCTCCTGAAATGATCGTTCGAGCGATTCCGATGTCAGAGGTGCATGCCATCCCGGATTTGGGGTTTCTAGTTCGAAACTGATAACCGATCCATAGGGTGGGTCTTTGGTAAGCAGCTTTGTCAGTTCGTTTACGGCTTTGATCGCGTCCGTTGTTGGGGCAAGCCGCAGTGCAATTTTTGCCGTGGTAAACGGCCTAAGTACATTACCCGCTTTGTGTAACTCTGGTAGACCCTCACTGCCTGTGACCTCAAGAGCGGGGTGCCAGGTATTCTGCAAAACAAGTTCTGTTGAATCACTGGATACCGGTTCGCCATTTCCTGCAAAGGGGTACATGGTTTCAAAGTCCAGGACCCTGCCTGCAGCTGCGGCTTCATTCCGTCGCATGCCTGGAATCTGTTCGTTTAGAAATGAAGGCAGGATGTGTCCCGAATGCTCGTCTTCCAGCCGAGACAGTATTTGTCGCAAAATGCGAAAGCTGGAGGGAACGATGCCTCCTGCTGAACCGGAGTGCACACCTTCGTTTAATACCTGTATTTTTAATTCGCCGACCAACATGCCGCGCAGTGAGGTAGTAAGCCATAGCTGTTCGTAGTTTCCACAAGTGGAATCGAGAGCGATCACCAGACCCGGTTTGCCAATGTCTTGTGCCATGGCTTCCATATAATAGGGTAGGTCCGGGCTGCCGCTTTCCTCTGAGCATTCAATGATGACGACGATGCAAGGCATCGACAGCTTTTGTTGCTGAAGTGCCTTTAGCGCCGAGATCGTTGCGTATATGGCGTAGCCGTCGTCGGCGCCACCACGACCATATAACCGATCCTCTTGAATAATTGGTTTCCATGGCCCAAGTCCCTTATGCCAGCCGGTAAACTCGGGTTGTTTGTCCAGGTGGCCGTAGATGAGAACCGTTTCATCGAGTTGTCTAGGTAACTCCAGACACAGCGTTGGCGTTCGATCAGGTAATTGCCGGATTGTCATTTTCAGATTCGAGACAGCCTGCGCTTCGATTCAATCCATGACGTGCGTTATTGCCTGATCCATATAGCCATGCTGTTTCCAGTCTGGATCGAACATAGGGGAAACGTTTGGAATGGTAATGTACTGTTTCAGACTCTGCAGTACGTAGTCATCCCAGTATTGATCGATGTGGTTCTGTATTTCATCTGCCTGCATCTAATCTTCCTTGCGAAATTCACCTTCAATGGTATTCAAGCGATTCGTTCTCGTGCCGGTTTGTAATGTGTGAAAAACCGACTGGTTGATAATCCATCTCGCAATGGGTTTTCGAAGTCCAGGTAGTAAGCAAGTGAAGCCAATGGCGTCAGTGACGAACCCGGGAGTTAGTAACAGGGCGCCACCAACCAATAGCATGATGCCTTCCAGTAACTCTGTTTCAGGGATTTCGCCAGTTGCCAGTTTATGCTGCACGCTGGCGAAAGTGGCGAGTCCTTCAAGTTTGAGTAGCCAGATGCCTACTGTAGCGGTGAGCACCACAAGGAAGACGGTTGGGATCGCGCCGATGATGCTGCCGACTTCAATCAGGATGACCATCTCTATTAGCGGGACGACGATAAATATCGTTAGTGCTGTTCGCATGTCATCTGACCCCTTTGGAATAATTTGGCGCTATCGTGCCGGTTTTTTGTGTTAAATCAAAGCTTATGTGAACGTGATACGCTAGCGTGTCGGGAAAAAAGATGTAGACAAAGTATGAAATCAGAAGAAAGTTATGCGCTACGGGAAGAGCCCTACTATCTACCCCTTGGAGATGAAGTAGCGTTGTTTCTAGCGGCATACGAAGAAAGATTACCGGTTTTACTCAAGGGACCCACCGGTTGTGGAAAAACCAGGTTTGTCGAACACATGGCCTACCAGCTTTATCGGGGTGGCTATTCCAACGAAGCTAGAAACGGCGTTGAGAACCCCCTGCTGACGGTAGCGTGTCATGAGGATCTGTCAGCTACTGATTTAGTGGGTAGATATCTTCTGCAGGGCGATGAAACGGTCTGGCAGGATGGACCGCTGACTCGCTCTGTCAAAGAGGGTGCGATCTGCTATCTGGATGAAATCGTAGAAGCACGTAAGGATTCAACGGTGCTTATCCATTCGCTAACTGATCACCGAAGGATACTGCCAGTTGAGAAGCGGGATCTTATTCTGGAGGCACATGAGAACTTTCTGTTAGTCATTTCATATAACCCTGGTTATCAGAATGTGCTAAAGGATTTAAAGCCCAGTACACGCCAGCGATTTATAGCCATTGATTTTGACTATCCGTCGGAGGAGGAGGAATCTGAAATTATCGTGCATGAAAGTGGTGTGAATCTTCCAATAGCGAGAGACCTTTCATTGCTGGGCGCACGGATTAGAAATTTACGCCAACACGGATTCGACGAGGGTGTGAGTACGAGACTGCTTGTTTATGCGGCGCAGCTAATAGCAAGAGAGGTTCATCCTGTTAAGGCTTGCGATGCAGCAATCTGTCGAGCTGTGACAGATGATACTGAAGTACAGAGGGCTATCGCCGAATTGGTTTCGACTGTGTTTCCAGCAGACTAAAAACTGTAATTAGAAATTTGTTATGTCCGCAGATGAAATCAGTGAGCACTTAAAGGAGATAAATAAAGATACAGGACACTTGTTTGACCTGATTGCAAAGGATCTGGTTGATCAATTTGCGTCTGAAGCGGGTGATCAATGGATGGCGCTATGCCTGGACATGGCTACCAGTGGATGGCATGGCTACGAAGTGACCGATGCCTATCTCAGACTGTCGAAACCCCTGTTGAATCACGTTGACGAGGAGCGGTTGCTTGATGTTGGAATGTTGGGTCGTGCGTTGGTCCAACAAGGCTATGAGCCGGGTCGGGCGTACTTCGACGGGTATCTGAAGTTAGTTAAAACAAGCGCCGCGGCTGTTTCGAGTGTAAGCGCCGCGGCTGTTTCCAGTGTAAGCGCCACGGCTGTTGATGTGGAACAAGTAGCTTCCTGCATCGAGAGGGTTGGTTCAGAACTATTCAGTAACTACAAACAGGCAGCCTCGCTAACCTCAGAGTATTGGCGAACAGCCTTCCAATTGTCCGTAATCCTTGATCAACGAGATATTGAAGCCTGGGTTGATCTGGCGGAAATGTTGCTGAGTGATCGGGCTACCTTCTCTTCTTTTCTGGGATTTAGTTTTTCTCTTCCAAAGGCTCCCTGGCAGTTCATCCGGCGACTAGGCAGCGCCAGACCAGCGAGTGCGATGATTTTTTTACAGCATTATTCTTTGCTGAAGGACGCTTGTGATAGTGATTTCCTTATCGATCTGCAACCGATTCTCCTCAACTACTCACAGCGTGAACAAGCGCTCACACCATTTTACGAAGCCTTAACCCAAGCCAGGTTCACATCAGTGCAGGCTGCCACGGTGGCTACGATGTTGAGTGAAATCAATGATGTTCGATTAGCTACCTGTTTTATTCAAAGTACACCTCAGCTTCCGCTTACGAACCCTAAGGTTATTGGTGGCTGGATTGAGGAAGGATTGCGTATAGCCGGTAAAGGAATTGAGACCGGCGAAGCGTATTTTACGCTGGAGTCTTCGAGTTCTCAGGAAGTTCTTGAGGCGTTACTAGGACAGGTTAATTTCAGTGATTGTAAGCGGATCATGCAACTTTACGCCGAAGCCTTCTGTGGAAGGCGCTTGGCAATAGAATCTATTGCGACGGAGGAGGCAGATTCAGATTACCGAAGGTTACCTGGTACTGATGGTCTAACGATATTTCTGCCAGACTCAGTGTCATTGTTTGCGACGCAGGAAGACAACTTTTCACACTATAAGATTGCGTTGTTGCATCAGTTGGGTTTTTTCGAATTTGGTACTTTCGCAAACATTGCAGAGACCACGAAACAGATCGAATCATTTGGCGACAGGGCTTTCGCGAGGTATGTCTTTCAACTGCTAGAGGATGCTCGCATTGATTGGCAACTGGAGTATAAGTTTCGTGGTGTTGTTAACGCGCTGCATTCCCAGAAAGCATTTGCGCTAGGCTTGCGAAGCTCGAATAGAACGCATCGTGTAGAGCAGTTGCTCGAAACAATCATCAATGTCGGTCTCGACGGCGATCTTCCAGATGTGAACCCTGAATGGCGGGAAAATGCTGGTAACCTGGCTCGCCTGGTTTCCAAACTAAAGACAGAAAATGCGACGGCCGATCTGGTTCTTTCGATACTGCCGAAGTGCTACGAGATCCTGAACAGTAGCATGGACTCGGAAGACATGCTTCCCATCCAGTTGCCAGAGCCGGTGTTGTATCGCGGTGAGACGGATTCGGAAGAGATTATGCTAAATCTAACCTTGTTGGACCTCGAAGAGGAGTTGGAAGGTCTGGGTGATGACGGCGAGATGATGTCTCTGGCGACGTTGCTTGATCCTAAGAACGCTGATATCAAAGAAGTGTTAGACGGAGACTTGCAGGACATGCTCGGTATGCTGATCACGGATCTTGATGTGGATATGGATCCTGAAGAAACCAAGGAGGAGCAGCAACAGGAACTTCGTGAAAAAGTTAAGGATGTCCTGAAGGGTAGGTCGCAGCAGGGCCGTGAACAGCAAATTTTTCGATATGATGAATGGGATTACACGATTGATGACTATCGTCGTCGCTGGTGTGCGTTACACGAAATAAGAGATATAGAGCCTCGGCCTGACTTCGTGGAGGACACCTTGCGTGAACATCGCACGCTTGCGAGGAATGTCCGCAAGCAGCTCAATATACTCAAGCCAGAGTTGCTACGGAAAATAAAAGGCGTAATTGATGGCGAAGAGTTAGATCTTGAGAGAGCGGTAGAGTCCCTGGTTGACCGAAAATCAGGTTTCACTCCTGACGAAAGAATATATGTCCAACGACAACGCAAAGATCGAGATGTGGCCGCGTTATTTCTGTTGGACATGAGCGCATCGACTGACGACGTGATTTTTGATGCGGAGGAAAACGATGACCTCAGGGAGTCCTTGAAGGAAAAAAGAATCATTGACCTTGAGAAAGAGAGTGTGGTGCTGATGAGCGATGCTCTGGAAGAGCTCGGTGATAGCTACAGTGTTTGCGGGTTCTCCGGATATGGTCGCGAACAGGTAGATTACTTCCTGTGCAAGGATTTCGACGAGCCGTTTGATTATCGGTCGAAAGGCCGCATTGGCGGAATCAAACCGTGCCGTAGCACTCGTATGGGTCCAGCGATCCGGCATGCGGCACGAAGTCTAGCGAAGACGGAATGTCGTATTCAGGCGTTGATTGTGATCAGTGATGGCTATCCACAGGATTTTGATTACGGTAAAGATCGAAATTCCAGGGAATATGGAATTATGGATACCATGAAGGCTATCGGGGAGTCTCGCCAGCAGGGCATCCAGACGTTTTGTTTAACCGTGGATCCTTCCGGACATGATTACATGCGTTCAATGTGTCAGGACTCAGAATACATGGTCATTCAGGATATTAAGCAGCTACCTAAAGAACTGTCTAAGGTGTATCGAAGTCTAACCGGTTGAGCCGGGGGTTGTCGGAAGGTAAACCTCAAAACGTGTACCTTGCCCAGCATTGGATTCAACTTCTATGCCACCATTATGCTGTTGAACGATGGCTCGGACGACCGACATGCCCAGGCCAGTCATGCGCTATGACCCTTCCTTCCGCGAGAAAAATGGCTGAAATACCATATCGAGGTCGTCTGTTGGGATGCGGATTCCGTTGTCTTCAACTGAAAGGACGATATATGACCCAGCAGGGATCTCATCGTAGAAGAGTTGCCGGTCATCGGTCTCGGATTCCTCCGTTGTGATTTGTACTTCACCTCCCTCTGGCTGACTGTCAATAATGGTACCGACCCATGGTTTGGGTAAATAGATGACCGTGTCCGGTGTTTTCGTTAAGAGGGAAGATGTGTCGAGTAATTCCTCCCAATAAAATTCATAATCTCCCCGAAGGTTAACGTTTCCATCTCTACTGAAGTCCCAGTCGCTAAGGTCAAGTAGTCCTTCCTTGGCAAGTGGGCTGGTCGCGGCCTGTGCTGACCAATGAGCCATGCATAGTAGTATCAATGTGACTATAACTCTCATTAAGTCAGATTTTCCCCATTACTGATTTCCTACCAGAATCGCAAAGGATGCGTTTACCCATCTCCTCACGCGGGCGGGGCTATTGAATGTGCGGCCCATCGTGTGAATTCCCTGAACCATCGAGAGCATCGCGTCAGCAAGCTCCCTGGTGTCAATGTCTGCGCGTAAGTCTCCGTCAGATTGTGCTTGCTGAAAAGCAGCCAGATAAAATTGATGCATATGGTTGTATAGAAAAGTGGCGCGTTTTCGTATCCGTCCACTTCGTGGACTCAGTGATGAGGCGAGAAAACCGATTGCACAACCGCCAATCTGCCCGGTTTTCTCGCGAGATGTTCGCGCTGTCGTATAGACTCGATGGAGCTCATCACGAATTTGCTCTAGCGGCGGTTTCTCTGGTGCGAACGTTTTCTCCAGGGCCAACTCGTTGGCTTCCCAGAGCTTGTCGAGCAGTTGGACTGCTAGATCTTCTTTAGTATCAAAGAAATGATAGAAGCTTCCCTTTGCAGAGTTGGAATCTTCGCAAATCTGATCGACGGTGACGACATCATATCCGTGCTGGTGGAATAGATGGCTCGCACTTTCCAAATCCGACTTCGACTATTTTCTTTTCCCGGCATGTGTAACATCCGGTAACTGCTGAGCTGTGGTAAAGTCTACCCGATTAGACCGATTAGTCGATAATGAGTCGACGAAAGGCATCTAGAGGAATTTGTGACTAACGAGAAATATATTGAAGTAAATGGGGCGAACCTGTGTTACTTCGAGACAGGTGAATGTCTCCCTGGCCGCGATAGCTTCCTGTTTGTGCATGCAACCGGGTTTCATGCTCGCTGCTGGGATCGCACGGTTCGGCATCTGGGCAATCACCATGTGGTGGCCGTCGATATGCGCGGCCATGGTCGAAGCGACAATGTAGGTCCTTACAGTTGGGATATATTCGGACAAGACGTGACGGAGTTTGTGCGGGCCCTGGATCTTCGCCGCATAGTGGCTACCGGGCATTCCATGGGTGGGCACAGCGTTTGTCAGGCAGCTGCGAATGAGCCTCATCGGTTTTCTCGTTTGTTGCTGGTGGATCCGGTGATACTGCCTCCTGAGCGCTACACGGAGACCGAGTCGCAACGTACGTGGCTGGATAAAGTCGATGAACATCCGGTGAGTAGACGTAGAAATCGTTTCGAGTCGATAGAGGACATGATTGAAAACTATGCTGGTAGAGGCTCTTTTAGTCATTGGCAAGCGGACGTACTTTCCGATTACTGTGAGTTTGGTAGTGTCCCCGATGGGGAGGGAGTAGTGCTCGCGTGCCGGCCGGAAGTTGAAGCGGCTATCTATGGCGGCAGCGCAGGTACGGACCTTTCTGCGCTCTTTGAGAAGATCGAAATTCCAGTCACTGTTTTACGTGCGCGCGAGCGGCAGGATATGGAAGGGGTGTTAGATTTCTCTGGCTCGCCAACCTGGGATGAACTGGCGCTACATTTCGAGAAAGGAAGAGATGTTTCGCTACCCCAATTGACACATTTTATACCGATGCAAAATCCAGGGTTGACGGCTAAATTTGTGCTGGATCTTATTTAGATTAACTAGTTTCTGTCCACAAATGAGGTTCCGGATTAACTAGTTGGAAGATCTATCGCGTAGCTGACTGATCGTCATTGTTGGGGTGATTTCCTCTGGATTAGTCTTAAGGTGAATGAGACAGGGTTTGGCCTCTTCAAGTGCCGCTTGAAATAGTGCATTAAACTGGTCGTCTGTTTCTGCTGTACCTGAAAAAAACCCATAGGCCTCAGCGATCTGTGCAAAGTCAGGGTTTATCAGTTCAGTGGATGACACCCGATAGGGAAAACTTCGTTCCTGATGCATCCGTATCGTACCGTACATCCCATTGTCGACAACGATCACGATAATATTAACGCCATACTGCTTAGCGGTACCCAGTTCCTGGATGGTCATTTGGAGGCATCCGTCTCCAGCAAAGCAGACGACCTGCCGTTCTGGGAATCTCAATTTTGCACCGATGGCGGCCGGTAGACCATAGCCCATGGAGCCGGAATTTGGTGCAAATTGTGACTGGAAGGATCGAAACCGATAGTAACGATGGATCCAGGAGGCGTAATTCCCAGCACCATTGGTAATGATGGCATCGTCTGAAAGCTCGTCGCAGAGCTTGTGAACAAGCCCACCCATGTTGATCTGACCCTGATCTCCCGGTGAAGGAATTGACCATTTGAGATAACTATCGTGCGCATTGGGTAGATAATCCGAATCCTTTGTTTTTGTCGCCACGGAGATGGCCTCAAGGAAAGCACCTGGTGAAGCGTTGATGGCCATTGTCGGCTGGTAAACTCGACCCAGATCTTCGGGTCCTGGGTGAATGTGCACCAGCTGCTGCTTTGGTTGGGGTACGTCCAGTAGTGTGAAGCTCTGACTGGGAATCTCCGATAGACGACCGCCCAATAGTATTACGAGGTCGCTTTTTTCAATAAGCCCTAAAAGCTCGGGGTTTGCGCCTATGCCCAAATCACCAATGTAGGCAGCGTCCAGATTATCAAACAGATGTTGTCTTCGAAATGATGCTGTTACAGGTATTTTGTTGCTGTTGGCCCAGCGCTGAACTTTATTAACTGATTCTGCATTCCATCTTGATCCTCCGACGATCACGACGGGTGCTTTGGCCGCCCTTAGCAGTGCTTCAAATTCGTCAATGGTCTTTTTCTGCGGGACGTTTTCCTCGGGCGTGACGAGCGCGCAGGGCTGCGCGTTTGTTTCGTCTGTCAACATATCCTCGGGTAGCGAAATTACTACTGGACCCGGTCGTCCATTGATAGCGGTGTTGAAGGCTTGCGACATTACTTCAGGGATTTTGGAAGTATGATTGATCTCGAGAGTCAGCTTTGCAACGGCGCTGAAGGTTGTTTCAAAATCCATCTCCTGAAACGCATCTCGCCCTCGAAATTCTCGAGCTACCTGTCCTATGAATAAGATCAGGGGAGTAGAGTCTTGTTGTGCCACGTGTACGCCAGACATGGCGTTTGATGCGCCGGGCCCACGAGTTACGAAACAGATACCGGGTCTGCCAGTCGCCTTCCCATCGGCCTCGGCCATCATGGCAGCGCCGCCTTCCTGCCTGGCGACGATTGTTTCTATGGGACTATCGTAGAGTGCATCGAGAACCGGGAGGTAACTCTCGCCGGGTACGCAAAACACGCGGTCGGTCCCTTGGGCTTCAAGACATGCGACGATTAGCTGGCCGCCGATTGGCATACGGGTCTCCGAAACGGAATATTGTAACCCGGAGTGGATAGCGGCAAAACGTTCCGTAAAAAGGGATATAGTAAGGACCACAATTATCGATGGGTGACAATATGAGTAAACCGCTGCTAGCAGTGACGATGGGTGACCCAGCCGGGGTCGGGTCGGAGATTGTTGTCAAAACGTTCGCTAACGCCCAGATTTTTGATCACGCCCAACCATTCGTTATTGGATCAGTTGCCTGTCTTAAGCAGGCGGCCCGCCAGACCGGTATTTCGGTAGAAATTGAAGCCGTTGAATCGGCTGCTGAAGTCAAGCAAGGAAAGAGTATCCAGGTTTTTGAACCTGTCTCGTTTGATATTTCTACACTCCGGATAGGTGAGGTCTCGGCAGTCTGTGGTGATGCGGCGGTTCAATTTTTTGAGACGGCCGTAAGGCTGTGTCAGGACGACACGGTTCAGGGTGTCGTTACATGTCCAATTAACAAAGAAGCAGTGCACGCTGCCGGGTATCACGGGGACATTGGCCACCAGGAGATTCTGGCCAGGATGACCGGTTCTGAGCTTACAGCGACCATGTTAATGACCAGAGGGTTAAGGGTTGCCCACCTTTCAACTCACAAGTCACTCGGTGAAGCAGTTAAGTATGTGAGGAAGCGGATACTAATTGAGAAACTCCAGCTCACCGCAGATAGTCTCCAGCGCTGGGGAATTACCGATCCCAAAGTTGCGGTCGCTGCGCTGAATCCTCATGGGGGTGAGGGGGGGATGCTTGGTCGCGAGGAGATCGAGGAGATTGCGCCAGCGGTAGCAGCCGCGAGGGAATTAGGGATGGATGTGGTAGGCCCCTATCCGGCCGACTCGGTTTTCTATCGCGCGACTGCCGGCGAGTTTGATGCAGTGATGGCGCTTTATCATGACCAGGGACACATCGCGATCAAGATGCATAATTTTGCTGAAAGTATTACAGCAACCATGGGCATTCCTTTTATCCGAACGTCGGTGGATCACGGCACGGCATTCGATATTGCGGGAAAGAACAAAGCAGATGCCAATGGTCTTGCGAGGGCGTTGGATGCTGCGATCGACATGATGAACGGTAGCCTGAAGTAGCGACGTAATGTCGTTCACAACGTTAAGACACGGGGATTGTTAAGTTTTAGTCAAAGAGTGTTAAACGACGCCATGCTTGACTGTTTTGCTTATCGGGCTCGTTTATTATTGGACGCGTATGAAATGGATGACGGCTCAGGCTTTGTCGATATGTTGCCTGTTGCAGGGAAATCCTGGTTCACAGAAATCCTGGCTCAGAGACATCCTGGTTCAGGGAATAGAAGTTTAGGAAATGCTACAAGGGCTTGGCACATGAAGATTACTCGTCGGAAGGTATTGAAAGGTGGTGCGGCATTGTCACTGGGTGCGTTAACCCCATATTCAGTCGCAACAACCGATAAGGCTCTGGTGGGATTTACTCCTGTACCGTTCGCCGCAGGCAAAGGCAAGATGCCTGTGATTTCGTCTGACTATGAATACCAGGTGTTATTGTCGTGGGGGGAGCCTCTTGAACCGGGAGGACCTGGCTACCGTTGGCCGGCTGTTGCTGAAGCGCAACAACAACAGATTGGTATTGGGCATGATGGCATGGCCTATTATTCGCTGGCTCCAGGACGAGGCCTGCTGGCTCTCAATCATGAGTACGGCAAGAATCCCCATGTCATAGGCGCAAGGGAACCAAAGAGCCTTGATCAGGTACGTGCTTCGCAATCTGCCCATGGGATGTCCGTAGTGGAGATCGGGGAAAAGGATGGCGTGTGGTCCCAGCAGCGAAGCGAATATGCAAGGAGGGTCCACGTAAATTCACCGGTTGAATTCAGCGGTCCCGTCGCCGGAGACCAGCTGCTGGCGAATCCTGCAAATAATCCCTACCTCGGCACCATATCCAATTGTTCAAACGGCAGGACTCCCTGGGGGACGTATCTTACCTGCGAAGAAAATTTCAATCTGTATTTCGGAAGCACCGGCGCTTTTTCTCCAAGCGAGTCGCAACATCGATATGGCTTTAATGACTCGGGTGGTGGCTATGGATGGCATCTGTTTGATCCCCGTTTCGACCTGTCAAACAGGGATTATTTAAACGAGGGGAACCGATTTGGATGGGTGATGGAAGTCGATCCGATGAACCCAAAATCACTGCCAGTAAAGCGCACGGCCTTAGGACGCTTCAAACATGAGGGCGCAACCGTGGTTGAAGCGGACGATGGCCGGGTTATCGTCTATATGGGTGATGATTCTCGATTCGAGTTTATCTATCGTTTCGTCTCCGAAAAACCCTGGCGTCAGATGTGGGACGAAGGGCGAAACCCGCTCGATTATGGAACGCTATACGTCGCAAAGTTTCTCGATAGTGGGGTAGGTGAGTGGTTAGCGCTTGATGTTGATAGACCTGAATTCGCAGGTCGGTTTGATACCCAGGCGGAGTTTCTGGTCAACGCAAGGATCGCGGCGACTTTGGTTGGCGCCACCCCTATGGATCGACCCGAGTGGATTTCCGAAGGCGCCAATGGGTTTATGTATTGTGCACTAACCAATAATGATCGCAGGAAAGTACCGAACGCTCCTAATCCTCAGGCCCCAAATCCATACGGACATATCATTCGTTTTCGAGACAATGGTGGTCAGCGCTTTATCTGGGAAATATTTATGCAGGCCAGCGAGTATTTCGATGGGGAAAACTCCTTTAGCAGCCCTGATGGACTGTGGGCTGACCCTGATGGTCGCCTGTTTATAGAAACCGATGGCGATCAGCGCGATGGGCTTAATGATCAGCTGATTGTCGCGGACACACATTCTGGAGAAATGCGCCGTTTACTGACGGGAGTTCCAGGGTGTGAGATTACAGGTATTACCTCGACGCCGGACCGGCGAACACTGTTTGTCAATATTCAGCATCCTGGTAAGGGTGATCCGGCTGTTACCAATTTTCCGCATCCGGTAGATGATGTGACCATCCCACGGGACTGTACGCTGGCAATCCGTCGTAAAGATGGTGGGTTGGTTGGTTCCTAAGGCATCCCTGAAAAAGTCGGGTTCGCGGTGTTCGTGAGGTAGCTGATAGTATTGGTTGTTTCCGCGTGACATTACCTAAGGAGTTACACCAATGCTCGAGATCACAGGCGGTCAAGCCGTACACGACGCTCTTGTTAAGCTGGGAGTTACCCATGTATTCGGCATACCCAGTGTCCACAACCTGCCCACATTCGATGCCATATTGAATGGCGGGAAGATAACTCCCATCATTACGCGTCATGAACAGGCGGCCGTACACGCGGCTGATGGATATGCCAGAGCGTCCGGTAGACTGGGTGTAGCCCTCTGCAGTACCGGACCCGGAACAACCAATACGGTGACGGGACTCTACGAGGCCGCGTTCGCTTCATCGCCGGTTCTGGTGTTAACGGGACAAACAGAAAGTACCGACTACGGTAAGGGCCGCGCTGCGGGCCATGAACACGAGAATCAGTTCGCAATGCTGCAATCCGTGGCGAGAACGGTGGGTAGCCCTAAATACACCAAGGACCTAGCACCGACCGTATTTCGGGTTGCGGCCGACATATTAAACGGTCGTCCCCAGCCAGGGGCGATAGAAATGCCAATCGACATTCAATATGGAAAGACGGATGTGCCTGTTGGCGACCCTATTCCTGTGTTTCCTGTCGCACCGGATACCTCCGCAATTTCGCAAGCGGCCTCACTGATTGGTGAAGCTACGCGACGTGTCATAGTTGCAGGTGGAGGAGTGATCAGTGGTGACGCAAGCGGTGAGATTCGGGAGCTCGCGGAGAAGCTAAATGCCCCCGTTTTTATGTCTGGCAATGGCCGCGGCGCGATTCCCGACGGTCATGAATTATCGATGGGAACTGTACTCAATCGCCCACGTACACGTGAGGCGTTACAAGATACGGACGTGATCATAGCGGTCGGTACCCGGCTTCGGGGAAGGCTTAATGCGTGGCAGAACCTTCCCGGGAGACTCATTCATATTGATGTCGACCCACAGAACCACAACCTTGTTCACAACGCAGACGTCAATGTCATTGCGGACGCGAAACAGTCGCTGCGCGCGTTACTCGACGCCATGAATGCGGAACCGGGGGATAGTGACTACCTTAGTGGTGTTAGAGCCGCGTATGAGGAACAGAAACAGCAGATCCACGAACGCATCGGTGTGGATATGGAGGCGATCATGGGACATCTACGCGATAGCATGGACAGGGATATGGTGTTTGTTCGAGATATGACAATGCCGGCGTATGCCTGGGGTAATGACTGGTTTCCGATTCTTGCACCACACACCACCATGAACCCTAATTCCGGAGCAATTGGGCCGGGTCTGCCTCTCGGTAACGGCGCAGCTGTGGCCAGTGGCAAAAAGACTGTAGTCATACATGGCGATGGTGGGGTCATGGTTCACATTGGTGAACTTTCCACAGCCGCGCAACATCAACTTCCCATTATCCTGATTGTGTTCACTGATGGCGGTTACGGTGTGTTGCGTGGAATACAGGGACAGCAGTTTGAAGGTCGAAATATCGGTGTTGATTTGGCCACGCCTAACTTTGCAATGGTAGCTCGTGGCATGGGTGTGAGTGGTGAGCAGGTTAAGGGTGTTGAAGAATTCAGGGAAGCGTTTGACCGTGCTATGCAGGCGACTGGTCCCTATGTTATTGACATAGACTTGCGGACACTTGCCCCGATGCAAGGTTTCGGTAAACGTATTGAATTTGAGCAGCCGGAATAGCAGCTGGTGTTTGGCGATCAAGCAGGATGACTGCCCAGGTCCTCTTCAATCAGGACAAGAATCGGTACCACGAATAAGATAATGACGCTGGCGAATACGATACCGGTGGCCAGACTCACAGCCATGGGAATCATAAACTGTGCCTGAATGCTGGTTTCGAACAGCATGGGCGTGAGTCCCAGCGCAGTCGTCACTGTGGTAAGAACGATTGGCCTGAATCGCCTTTGCGTTGCTGCGATGATTGCCTCGATCGGTTCCAGGTCGCTTTCACGGCGAAAGCGGTTATAGCGGTCGATCAGAATCAGTGAGTCATTCACTACAACGCCGCTTAGCGCAATGATGCCAAAAACAGATACAAACGACAGGTCGAAACCGAGTGCAAAGTGACCGATTAATGCACCGCCGGCCCCGAACGGTACAGCGCTCATTATAACCAGGGGTTGCGCGTAGCTCCGTAATTGTGATGCGATCATCACGTATATAACCAGCAGGGCGACGAGTGCCAGGCTGCCAAGGGATGCCATGTCTTCAGCCTGGGCCTGCGACATCCCGGCCTGCTTGAACTTCAAACCACGATACTCTTCCTGGAGCGCGGGCAGAACTTCCTGCTTCAGCACATCGTTAACTTCTGTTGGTGTTGCCATGGCCGTATCGATCTGGGCGGAGACGAGAACGATTCTTGCACCATCAACACGATCAATGGATGAGTATCCCCGTGATTCTGTCAGTGTGGCGACAGTACGCAGCGAGGTTTCTGTTCCATCGGCTAAACGGATCCTGGCGTTGTACAGGTCCCGCATGCTGCGACGTTCATCACTGGGGTAGCGGACCATGACTTTTAGTTCCTGACGACCCCGCTGAATCCGTTGAACTTCTTCACCGAAGAAGTTCATCCTCAGTTGTCTTGCGACCAGTGATGGTGTCAGCCCGGCTGCTTTGCCAACTGACGTCAGCTCAACATCATATTGTCTTTTGCCTAACTTGAATGAGTCCTGGATGTCATAAACCTCTGGAAGGCTGGCGAGATAATCACGCAGCGATTCGACCCCGGCGACTAGGGTCTCCTCATCAGGATGTGACAATTCGTATTCGATATCAGTGCCACGGGCAAACTGTTCGGCTGAGTAGGAAATACTTTCAGTACCGGAAATTTCCCCCACGTTTGCGCGCCACATTCTTTCCAGTTCCGTTGCAGAATGTTTGCGAAGTGGCTCCCGGTGCAATTGGATCTGTACCGATGCAAGATTGCTTGCGATCGTCATGTTAGTACCACCGACCGGGCCTCCCAGGCTGGCAGTTATACCACCAACGGTCAGACTGATCGATTCAAATGCAGAGTTGTCGACTGATTCATTCACTGCATAAGCCGCTGTCAGCATTCGTTGTGCGGCTTCGTCAGTCGTTTCGAATGGTGTCCCGATAGGAAACTCGATGTCTACCTGTAACTGATCCCCTTCCAGCGCTGGAAAGAAAAGAAAGCGTACGGCACCTGTTGCTATCAGTGAGAAGCTAAGCACAAGAAACAAGAACGCGAGCCCAAGGGTGCGGTAGCGATGCTTTACCGCGAGTCGAATCAGGGGAATGACCTGATTGTCACGCAGGTGCTCGAACCAACCACTTACCTTCGATTGAATAGTCGTCAGTGGAGGTCGGCTCCAGCTGCCACCATGGGCAAGATGCGCCGGCAGTATAAAGAACGCTTCCACCAGGGACATGGCCAACACGCAAATGACAATGATGGGCACAGCCTGAAGTATCTGCCCAAAAACACCGGTAACAAAAAGTAGCGGCGCAAATGCCGCCATGGTGGTCAGTACGCCGATGGTAACGGGGCTGATAACGCCCCTGACGCCAAGCACTGCGGCGTGTGGTCCCTCATATCCAAGTTCATGTTCGGAGATGATGTTTTCCCCCACAACGATGGCATCGTCGACCACGATTCCGAGAACAATAATCAAGGCAAACAGTGACACCATATTGATGTTTACACCCAGGGAATCGAAGAAAAGAAATGCACCAAAAAAAGAAATGGGCACACCCATGGCGACCCATATGGCGAGTCGCAGGTCCAGCATGATGACCAGAAATAAAAATACCAACGCGAATCCAAGGAGCCCGTTTCTTACCAGCAGGTTGAGGCGGTCCTTGAGCACAGCCGACTGATCGTTCCATATCTCTGCGGTGATACCCGGCAGCGGATCGTATTCAGAAAGCAGATCTTTGATGTCCTGGGCAATCTGCAGCATGTCCTCGCTAACCGATGCCTTTATGGCCAGCACGACCGACGAGCGGCCATTGAACTCATTGATAAGGTCTACATCCACGAATCCATCATTGATCGTGGCAACGTCACCCAATCGGAGCAGGGTTCCGTCTGCCCTGGCCCGCAATACGATGTCCTTGAACTCATCTCCGGTCTGGCGTTTGGTATCAGTACGCAGCAACAGGTCGCCGGCATCGGTTCTCAGTTCCCCGGAAGACAGATTAATAGACGACGCTCGCACCGCATTTGCCACGTCATCGATAGTTATGCCGTACTGACGCAGTGAGTCTTCCGAGACTTCGATGGATATCTCGTAGTCCCGTGTGCCTACGGTATTGACCAGAGATACACTGGGCAGTGCAAGGAGGGCTTCTTCCAGTTCCTCGGCGCCTCGGCGAAGATGTTTTTCCGAACGATCAGAGTAGACGACGATCGTCATCACCTCGTTGAGCGTTTCGATCCGAACGACGTTTGGCTCTTCGGCATCCGCCGGGGGAAAGTCCGCGATCTGATCGATAGCTGCCTCGATGTCGTCTTTGACCTTTTTACCATCGACGAAATCTTTCAGGTCGATGCTAAGAGAGCCACTATTTTCAGATGCTTTTGAGACTACACGGTCGACGCCCTCGATACCGAACACGGCTTCTTCCGCTCTTCGGGTAACGCCTTCTTCGACTTCCGCCGGTGTGGCACCAGGGTAGGGCACGGTAACATTGATGACCGCTGGATCAATAGTAGGAAAGAACTGGGAGTTCAGGGATGTTATCGAAAGGGCTCCGCCAATAAGCATCAGTGCCATCATCAAATTGGCGGCAACCAGGTTACCGGCAAAGTAGTTGACGATGCCTGTATCTGCCTTGTTGTCTACGTTGTCGACTACGTTGTCGTCTGCCGCCGTATCTGTCATGGGGAGAGTCTTTCAGTGATGGATACTGCAAGACCTTCCATCGATCCGGGAACTGCACCCTGGACAATCCCGTTCTTGTAGTCGAATGCCCGCACTAGCATGCCCTCGCTTGTGGTTGCGATGAGCTCTGGTGTTATCGCTCTTAGCATGCCGCCCTCGACGATCCATAGTGTTTCATTGAATTGACGTGTGGTTTCCGGCAGCAGAAAGGTGTCGGTCTGGGGTGCACCGCTGATCTCGACATCGACGAAAGTTCCTGGTGGGATGACGCTATCCGTATGTAGATAAACCGTGGCAAATCTCGTCATCGCGTCGAGTTCTGCCGCCCTCCTGTCGACTGTCGCAGGGTGATCAATGTCATTTGACCCAATGACCGCCTTGCGTCCGGCCAGTGGGGAAATCAAACCCAGTTCCTTCACCGTTAGTGGTACCGTCGCTTCAACGGACTGGTTGGCAAAAGCACGACCGAAAGATTGTCCCTGGCTTAGCAGTTGACCTGCTGCTACGGAGCTTTCGGTAACCTGGCCAGCAAACGGCAAAGAAAATTTGGTTCTGGACAGGGCTAGTGCTGCAACTTTTTCGCGGGCCTGGGCCGCGAATAATTGAGCTTTCGCCTGGTCTATCTGAGGCTCTTTTGCGACCAGAGGGGGTACCACCGCATCGCCGTTGAGTAGTGCATAATTCTCTATCGCTGCTTCGCTCTCTGCGGCACGAAGCTTCAACGTTGCTTCTGCCGCAGCTACATCCGCACGTGCCTGTTCGAGGCTGAGTTCGAAGTCATCGGGATCAATCCTGAGCAGTACTTCACCGGCGTCAAATGCGCCACCGGCCCATAGCGCGTCCGACACACCAATGACTCGTCCGCTTACCTCCGAGGACATGGTGATGTATGACCTGACTTCCATAGTGCCGGTTGTTTTGATCAACGGCACTGTGGTGGTCGCCTGGGGTCGAATTACTGTTACGTGTTGTTTATCGGCGTTATGGGCACGACCCTCGGCTTCGGTCAGGACATCTTCCACACTTGGCGGTCTTGTCATGAAGAACGTCAGTACGAGCAGGAAAGCGATTGCGCCGATCTGAATCCTGCCAGCGTGCTGACTAAAGAATTGGTTCATCATCTAGGTCTCAAAGAATGCTTTGAGTCTCGACATGCCTTCCTCAATATCGGCAACGTCAATTCCCGAATAGGCAAATCGAATGTAATGGTCCTGTTCACTTTCTAGTGGACGGCCAAAGTGTTTGCGCGTGCAAAAAGATACGTCACTATGGACAAGTGCGTCTTCCATCAGTTGGTTGACGTCAGTTAGCTGTTTGCGTTCCATGATTTTGGTGACATTGGGGAATAGATAAAATGTTGATTCAGGTACTGCGATTGAAATGCCATCGATGGCGTTCAAACCGGCAACTGCTGCGTCTCGCCGCCTGCGAAGGGTTTCAACAATGGCATCTGGCCCGCTGGTGTCACCCTCAATGGCCTCGACCAGTGCGCGTTGGATAAAGTGAGTGGTACAGGATTCAGCGTTAGTATTGAATTTGCTGATGATTTCGATCACCGGTTCGGGGCCGATTGCTGCACCCAGACGCCAACCGGTCATGGCGAATCGCTTAGAGCAGGTGTAGAGGATTACCGTTCTTTCCTGCATACCGGGCAGGTTGGCAATTGAAATAGGTGACCCACCATATTGAATCTCGTAATAAGCATCATCAGCCAGCACCCAGAGGTCATGTTTCAGCGCGAGTTCAGCTACCTTCTCCATTTCCTCTCGGGTTGATTGTGCCCCATTGGGATTCTGATAATTGTTGTAGATTAACGCGGTGGTTTTATCGCTAATACCTTTTTCCATCGCATCCATATCGAGTGCGAATCCATTCTCTGTTTCCGTGTAGCCGTAGGGCACTGCGATGCCTCCCTGATACTCGATCTGGGACTCGTAGATCGGGTAACCCGGATTCGGGTAAAGCACCTCATCTCCGGGGTTCATGACCGCGCTAATAAATTTTCCAATAACCGGCTTGCCGCCAGGTTGGATTGATACATTCTCTGCCGTGTAGCTTATGCCTCTTTTTGAGCCTACGTCTCGTGCGATAGCCGCACGAAGTTCTGGAATACCTGCGCCGGGGCAGTACCCGGTGTGGCCATCAGCCAGAGCCTTGTTTGCTGCTTCGATAATATTCTGTGGCGTTGCAAGATTAATGTCGCCAAGGTGAAAGGGATATACCTTGTGCCCCTGGGATGCCCAGTCGGCAGCTTTTAGTGATACGGCAAACGCGGTTTCAGTACCGAGTTTGGAAAGTTGTTTTGCGAGTTCCATGATTTGTCCTAGTTAAATCGTGTTCCTAAACGCGACATCGTGCCTCTGGTTTTATTGCAAGATATCATTTTCTTAATCATTTCTTGTGGTATGGGTTTGCTGCAACAGCCTTGATCGAATCGCCCCCGTGTCTGGGGTGGGTGGCGTCAGAAAAATCGTTAATATTTCCCCACGCATCAGCAACGTCGTTGGTGTCAAAGCCCGCATCAAAATAGGTGCCCTGAGAGCGCTCCCAACGTACCCGAGAAATCCAATCGGCGCCCACCTCAAACAATTCGCCGTCTGCCTCGCAGTCCTCGTGGCACAACCAGGCTACCAGGGGACTAACAGCCTCAGGGGCAAGTAGTTTCATTGCGTCGTCGTCCATGATTGTACCCATCAATCGCGATGCGGCTAGCGGGGCGATGGTGTTTGATTTAACACCTTTGGCACGACCTTCGGCCGCGATGGTCTGACTGAGGCCATGCAGTGCTAATTTGCAGGAACTGTAGTTAGCTTGGCCGAAGTTTCCATATATACCCGCGGCTGAAGTGGTCATCACGAATTTGCCATATCCTTTGTCACGCATGTGTGCAAAAGCAGCACGACTGACCTGAAATGCTCCATGGAGGTGTACCTGGTAGACCATGTCCCAATCTTCATCAGACATTTTATGCAGGGTTTTGTCTCGTAGGATTCCTGCGTTATTTATTACGATGTCAACGGCGCCGAAGTTATCCAGCGCGCATTGAATGATTTTGCTACCTTCGGTGACAGAATCCCCATTTGCTACAGCCTCTCCTCCCGCTGCGCGGATCTCACTAACGACATTTTCTGCAACGGTGTGGTCACGACCCTCGCCGCTTCCAGATCCACCAAGATCGTTGATGACGACCTTGGCGCCAAGGGAAGCCAGGAGGCGTGCGTGTGATCTGCCTAAACCGTTACCCGCGCCAGTGATGACAGCGACTTTATTTTCAAAGGATAGTGGCATGGCGTGGTTTCCCCGGCTTTAAAGGTGACCTGTTGATAGCGCGGCGAGAGCTTAACATACTGAAATATTGGCTACGATGCCTCGGCCAGGCGTCACACCAAGAGAAATTTAAAAACTTTGAGTCAGTGTAACGTCCGTCTTGGCTGAGGGAATGCCATCGACGAACGCTGGCCTGAATCGAGCTTTCCTAAGGACCTTTGCCATAAACTTGTCGAGTTTGGTTGGTGCGTTGCTTGCGACAAGTTCTATATCTTCGACCTTCCCGTCACTGGTCACGTTGAACTGGTAGGTCACCTCCATTCGAGAAAAATTTAGGTTAGGTCTTAGTCCGAGGTTTCGGATGAGTTCCCAGCGCCTAAACTGAAATGGAAACCCGACAACGAAACGGCTAAGACGTTCTCTCGAAACACTGAATAAATCCTGATTATCAACAACCTTTACGGGGTAATCTTTTTCAACTAAAGGTACTTCGAAGTTGGCCAGAATTCTCAGGCCATAGGACCTGACTACCACCGAACTTGTCATTGAGATGAGGTCGGGTTCAGTTTCGTTAGGTAACCCTGCCTGGTTATAGTAACGAGCTGCTTCTTTCGTTTTCTTTCTTACAGTGTAGGCATCTGCCAGCTCCAGATAGACATCAGACTTGATTTCCATTGGCAGTTCTGGATTGTTCTCAATGACTTCTAACGCATCCACCAGAGATTGGTGACTCTTCGTAATTCCCTGAAGCCTTCTTGTTTTAGCAACCAGCCTCAAATACTCAATTAGTCTTGGGTCATGTTCGGAGGCTTCTTCCTGAATCAGCTCCATCACCTTGTTCAACTCCCTGCGTACCTGCCAGTACTGTCCTGTGTTCAGATACCAGTTGATAATTTTGTTGTAGGCGGGAAGGAGATCTAAGCTGCGGTCGCCATGTTTGTCTCGATCTATTCTGAAAGCAAACTTCTGAAGATCGTTAGCTTTTTGGAATTCACCGGACCTAAGATTGATGTTCGCGAGATCATCCAGGACCTCAAGCTGCATATTAGAGTACACGCCATCCTGGCGTCGGACGATCGACTGAGCAATTTCCAGACTATCCTTTGCTTCTTCGTAGCGCCTGTGGGCCAGATAGCTTCGTCCTTTTCCCAGGAGAGGTTCCAGCAGATCGATAGAGTGAGGGCCTTTTAGTTCAGTAATCAGCGCGATAGCTTCATCGTAGTACTCCAGGGCTGATCTAAAACGCCTGTCCGTCTCGAGTGACTGGGCTTTTTGCAGAATCTCTTCGGCTGGGTCCGCGGAATCCACCACGGCGAGTGCAGCCTGTGATATGGCTAGCGCGAAAGTAACAGCTAATGCTTGGCGATATGTCATCATGAATATCAGTTACTCATTTCAGCATCGAAGTTTCGTGATTGGTGAAATTGTTGATATCACAGCGGATTCACCTTGTTACAGAAATGAGACACTATCACAATTTAGGCCGCCTAAAATCGTTTTTGAATGGTGTCAGGCTTGGCGCCACCAGGCCACACCGGATTCATCCTCTTCAACAGTCAGCATGCGTCGTTCCAGGGCGCAGTGCAGGTGTGCCAATGCCTCTCCGGTCGCTGGGAAGTAGCTGCCCTCAGTAATCTTGCTCTTGAACAGTGCTGGGAAAACATCGACGGCTCGGACAGGCTCACCGCACATCTCATAGAGTTTTTCCAATGCAACCTCGTGCCAGTCGATAAGTTCAGTCAATCTTTCGTGGATGCCCTCATAAAGACTTTCGTGTGCTGGAAGAACCAGGAGGTTTGGGGGTAGCGCCTCGCGGAACCGAGAACAAGAGTTGATCCATTCTCGTAGTGGATTGGCGTTTGGTTCGCTGGGTTGTACGCTCACATTCGGTGTGATTTTTGGCAGGATCTGGTCTCCTGCAATAATGAGTTTGAGCTCTGGGCAATACAGACACACATGCTCGGGTGCGTGACCGTGTCCAATAACAGCACGCCACTCTCGTCCTCCAATATCGATGTATTGATTATCGTTAATTCGCTGGTAACCAGCGGGTAGCGGCGAAATGCTCGCCCCAAAATGACCAAAGCGTTGTCGGTATCTATCGAGTCGTTCTTCAGTAAAACCCGTGCGTCGGTAAAATCGTATGGCATCGTCAGGTACGTCGGATGGCCCATCGTTTGCCATTGTCTTGCACATGTAGAAATCGGCGCGGCTCATCCAAAGGTCGCAACCCCATTCCCGACAGATCCAACCGGCGTTTCCAGTATGATCGGTATGCAAATGGGTCGCGATTACTCTGGTTACAGGTTTGCCGTTAAGGAAATTCGCGAATATTGTCTTCCAGTGTTTCTGCACATCGTCAGTAAAGATACCGGTATCTACAATCGTCCAGCCGTCCTTATCTTCTAAGAGCCACACGTTGATATGATTCAGTCTCCCCGGAAGAGGCATTCTGATCCAGTAAACACCTTCAGCGATCCTGGTGACATGCCCGAATTCGGGTGCTTCTTCTACGAAGCGGTAGGTTAACGGGTCAAATCCGCGTCTGGACATGTTTTCTACCACGGGTATTCCTTCTCTTGGTATTTAGTGTTTGTTCTGGGGGACGTACTTCACCTATATTAACCGTTTTAGTGAAGGAAGTGGGTAGATGGAATACACGAAGATTATTCTCGAGCGCGTAGGAAATGTTGCAGTATTGAAACTGAACGCGCCTGACGTCCTCAACGCCATGTCGCAAGACATGTTGCGCGAAATGACGCACGCGGTTGAAAATCTTGGGGATGCACGTTGTCTGATGTTGACAGGAGAGGGGAGAGCATTCTGTTCAGGCGCTAACCTGCAACCCGGTGGTGGGTCTGCCGCCGATAAGAACGCTGGTGCTAATCTTGAAACACATTACCACCCACTCATTAACAGACTGCGAAACCTGGATATTCCCATGGTGGCAGCAGTCAATGGACCTGCGGCTGGCGTCGGTATGAGCTTCGCGATTATGTCCGACCTGGTTATAGCAGCCAGAAGTGCCTACTTCCTACAGGCGTTCGCCCGCATTGGCCTGATACCCGATGGTGGTGCCACGTATTTCCTACCACGGCTAGTCGGTATGCGCCGGGCTATGGAGCTATCGATGCTGGCCGAGCGGCTTCCTGCTGAACAGGCATTGGAGTGGGGTCTGATCAACAGAGTGGTGGATGACGAGCAATTAATGGATGAAGCGCTGACTGTGGCCGAGCGATTGGCGAACGGGCCTAAGTCCCTTTCGATTATCCGCCAGGCGTATTGGCAGAGTCTGGGTAACGGCTTTGTTGAGCAATTGCAGGTGGAGGCGGAACTCCAGCAACAGGCGAGTCTGACGCAGGATTATAAGGAAGGAGTGAAAGCCTTTCTTGAGAAACGGGACGCTAAGTTCGCCGGGAGCTAGCCTCAATAGCAGCACTGACTTGTTGCGCGGTGAGTGAACCGGTTTTCCATCCTTCTCTGGTTGCCTGGTTGGCCAGGGTTTGTATGGTCTCGTTTACTGGTGTGGGTACACCGTGCAGTCTCCCCAGAAGACAAAACTCTCCGTTCAGGTAGTCTGTTTCAATATCACCAGTGCCTCGCTCCAGGCTCTGCCATGATGAGCCACCCTGGCGTTCTATCGCCGGTAGCTTCTGTGTGCTCTGATCTTCGGTGCCTTCGAGTTGAAGGTCTATGTGTTCAATATTGGCAGCGTTGAGGCACGCTTTGGCTTCTTCTCGTGCGCGTTGATAAAGATCACCTATATCGCCACTGCAAAGTGCCTGAAGTGCATTCCCCAGATTCATCATCAGCTTGGTGTATTTGAATCCCATGGCCTGTTCGTGGGGTCGTGCGACGAACCCGGCGTTTGTCAGGTCTGCAGCGATCGCAGTTATTTGGTCGTCTACGCCGTGAGGATATTTGCCACAATCGAGTACGCCACCCGGCTTGACTCCGTGGTGCAACACCTCTCCGGGTTTGAGATGGGTGCCACCAACCATTACAACCATGGCGTAGACGTTACGAAAGTAACGAAGTGCCATTCGTTCGTTAGCGACACCATTCTGACAACAAACAATCGGGGTATGAATAGCAGCCACGCAACTCAGGTCTTGCAGGGCCTGATCTGTGTGTTGCGATTTCATAGTCATGAACACCACATCATCATCGCTCATCGCTAAAGACTTCGGATGCTCTACTACTGGAATTTTTAGGAATTCATCTTGGGCAGGGTTGCGGTAATGCAGGCCATCTCGGGCGATAGCGTCATAGTGTGCACCCCTTGCGATTAGTACTACGTCCAGCCCTTGTTGAGACAATCGAGCACCAATGGTGCCACCGATTGCCCCGGCTCCATGAATAATGTAGCGCATGTGAAACTCCTGATTGACTCTCGAAAGTTATCGAACAAGCGAACAGGGGTCAACGGCCAACCCACTTGATAGGTACAGGATAGGTTTAGTGGTTTTTTTAGCGAGGTGTTTTTGATACTGTTGCTCCTCGAAAATTTGCCTCTTGCCTCTATTTTAATGAATCGACGCAGTTTCGGGCCCAATTTACTGACTAGACTGAAGTTATCGCGATAAGGAGCACACATACATGCCACTGGTACTAAATGAAGAGCAGAACATGCTCAAGGATGCGGCGAAGGATTTTTGCACCAACAGTACGCCCATTACACAGTTGCGTAGTCTTCGTGACGAGCTGGATGCACTTGGTTTCGATAAGGAAACCTGGCAGCAGATGGTTGAACTGGGTTGGGCGGGAATTACCATTCCTGAGGATTTTGGTGGACTGGGTTTCGGCTACATGGGTATGGGCGTGGTTATGGAAGAGTGTGGCCGCACGCTTACTGCATCACCATTACTTTCTACTGCTGTGCTGGGCGCCTGCGCGCTCACAGAAGGTGGTTCCGATGATCTGAAAAGTGAGCTGTTACCTAAAGTCGCTGGTGGAGAGTTATTGTTGGCGTTGGCGCTTGAAGAATCTCCTCATCACAACCCCTATGGTGTCGCGACTACCGCTGAACCATCTGGTCATGGCTTTAAAGTTTCCGGCAGCAAGAAATTTGTCCTTGATGGACATGTTGCTGACAAGATCATTGTTGTCGCGCGTTCCGAAGGTGCCTCTGGCGATCGGGATGGAATAACACTGGTGCTGGTGGATAGGGAATCGAATGGCGTAAACGTGACGCGTACCGTTATGGCGGATAGTCGTAATGCCGCGAACATCGAGTTTGATGGTGCTGAGGGCGTATTAATTGGCGAAGCGGGTAAAGGGGCTGACGTACTGGAAAAAACACTGGATGCGGGCCGTATTCTGCTATCTGCAGAGATGCTGGGCGGTTTGCAGGAATGTTTTGAGCGAACTGTGGAGTACCTGAAGGTGCGTGAGCAGTTTGGTGTTCCGATTGGTTCGTTTCAGGCCTTGAAGCACCGGGCGGCACAAATGTTCTGTGAAGTTGAACTATCCAAGTCAGTAGTCCTTGAGGCACTTTCAGCGCTGGATGAGGATCGTGATGACCGTGCCGAAATGGCAAGTCTGGCCAAGGCTCGGCTTAACGATACCTATAACCTCGTTAGTAGTGAGGGTGTTCAAATGCACGGGGGCATCGGAATGACCGATGAGCATGAAATTGGCTTCTTTATGAAGCGATCGAGAGTCTGTGAACATTCATTTGGTAGCAGCGCCTTCCATCGCGATCGGTACGGTGTATTACAGGGATACTAAGACGTTTCATAAGAAGTCGGCCCGCAGCAACGGCAGTCCTGCACTTTTTGTTTGGTCAGCCGAAAAAAAAGCCCCGCGGGAGGCGAGGCTTTTTTACGGTGCCTTTTAGGGCAATACATGCATGTTACCGTTAAGTACTCCACGACTCCAACCATCCGCTATGGATTTTGACCTTGGCGTCTTTCGTACTCTGGCAGATTAAGTTGTCCGCCTGGAAGGACATTTTTCAGTCCTGTAACTACACTACTCCCATCTGCGATCAATGTTAAAGATCTAATAATTATTAGGCAGTGTTCTGATATCGCGTACTGGTCTAGCGTTGGCATGAGCCCCCATATTGCACCAAAGCAGCGAAGAAAAATTCGACACTGCTTCGCTTGCTTTGCCAGATTTGCTCTGAATTCCGGCATTTGGTGCAATATGGGGGCTAGATCGATCGAAGCTGTTCTGGTTGATTCATGGAACAGTTGAAAAAGTCGCAGATGAGCGGGCGAAAGCGATCCATATCTACCAGGAACGCATCGTGGCCCTGCAGAGAAGGTAAGTTGTGGAATTCAATTTCGCGATCCCCGTTGTTGAGTCCATCGACTATTTCCTGTTGTTGATCAATTGGAAATAAGAGATCGGTCTCTACACCGATGACCATTGCCCTCCCAGCTCCTACGCGGGAAAGACCAGCGGCAACTGATCCGCCATGGTCTGCTACATCAAACAAATCCATTGCCCTCGACAGGTACAAATAGCAGTTAGCATCGAAGCTGCCGATGAATTTTTTTGCGTGGGCGTCCAGGTAGGATTCGACTTCAAAATCAATATCAAACGAGTCTCCCGTCTGTCGCTCTTCCGGTACCCGCTCCCGGCCGAAGCGCTGTTCGAACTCGGCGGCGCTACGGTAACTTAGCATCCCGAGTTTTCGTGCCAGACGCATGCCCATGGAGGGAGGAGAATCGTACACGCCGTCGTTCCAGGTAGGATCGCTGCGAATCATTTCGCGCTGAACTGATCGTATCGCGATGGTAAAGGGTCTTGCCCTTGCCGTGCCCGAGATTGAAACAAGTCCTTCCGCGACCTCGGGATACAAGATACTGTGCGCGAGGGCCGTCATGGCGCCCATGGAGGCACCGATGACGGCATAGAGCCGTTTGATACCCAGAGACTCGATCACCGCCTGACCACCGATGGCTATATCCTCAATGGTTAGGACCGGGAAATCCAGACCGTAAAGTGAGCCAGTATCCGGATTAATGCTTGCAGGACCGGTAGAGCCAAAGCAACTACCCAGTGAGTTAATGCAGATAACGAAGTATTTGTCCGTATCGATTGGCTTACCCTTTCCGAGCATAGGCTCCCACCAGCCTGTTGAATGATCCAGCGTGGAAGAGGCCGCGTGTGCTGAGGGTGACAGACCGGTAAACAGCAGGACTGCATTGTCTTTTTGAAAGTTGAGTTCACCCCAGGTTTCATAGGCGATGACCGGGTCTTTGATAGACCCGTTCTGCATCGTGAAGTCACCTGCAATCTGGTGGAATTGGCGGGCTGAGGCCATGCCCTGACTCTCTTAACGTTTATCGGGAAAGGTATTTTGGCCCTATCCCAGAGAGATATCCACCGACGGTCGCATTTCGCCAACGACGCTTAGGACGTCGTGAATAGGATGGGATTTGAAATCATCCACCAGCGCCCAGTTCAGAGGTTGATTACCATCCATGGCAGTAAACGCCTGTTGCTTAAGAATGTAGTCGAATCGCGAAGCCCACTTCCTGGCGCCCAAACGAGCGGTATTTGAGCAGTTGTCGATCATGTGAGAGATCCCCTTGAAATGCATGTAGGGGTTAAGCGAATCGACGCACTCAATGACCGATTCGTTGACGATTTCGGAGTAGGGATGTCCTGCTTCCAACAAAACGTCGATCTGGGCCATCATGGTCGCGCAATATACACCTGCCGTGGTTGGGTTTAGCGGTATGTTCTTTTCTTCTCGTTTTGCACGTACGCCTTCGCCCACGACCCACATTTCTGTGCCGTCTATCTGACCCATAGGAAAACGGTCGTAACGGCTTGATGCATTCACCACGCTACGGATTTCATTGCCGCACGCTACGTCATCATAGATTTCCTGGAGGATTTCTTTTGCGGGCATATAGGACGCGACATACGCTGCTTCAAATTTAGACCTGTCATCGCCCTCAAGGTGGTCATAGACAGCAAGAATGCCCTCTTTGGAGATAATTCGCGAAATGGGTCCGGTAACAGATTCTGCAGTATTATCGAACGCCTCTTCCTCCGACATGCCCTCCGTTTTGTAGCGTTGATAGAGTGCCTCGACGATACCGTGCACGCCGCCGAGCAAGATGCCTCTTTCGCCAAAAATATCTGATTTGTACTCAGACTCCAGCGTTGTCTGAAAACAGTAGGGTGAACCTAGTGCAACAGCCCAGGCGATCGCGTAGTCCGTGGCTTTACCATCGATATCCTGGTGGATTGCGAAGCTGGAATTAATGCCTGCACCGTTTACCTCGGCGCCCTGCACGTAGAGTCGTCGAACTGAAGGGCCCATACCTTTTGGGCAGACTGCGATGACATTGATGTCATCAGGAAAATCATCACCAACACTGGTGAGATGTCCCAGGAGAAATCCGTGTGAGAGGCCTAAGGTAGCACCCGACTTCATCGCTTTGAATATTTCAGGGTATAGTTCAGTTTGCGCTGCATCCGAGATCAACAGTAGTACGACATCAGATTCTGCGACCACTTCCATCATATCGCCGAGGGTGCCATTCTCTTCCGTGAAACCAGCCTCGACCGCTTCCGCGACTGAAGTTGAACCTTTGCGTAGTCCGATTTTGACCACGATATCAGTGCCTTCCAGCGTATCCTGGAGGTTTTGTGCCTGTGCGGGTCCCTGAGAGCCCCAGCCAATAACTCCAATTTGTTTAATATCAGCGAATACCTGGTGTACCAGGGGAAAGAGGTCTCTACCGCCTTTCACGACGGATTCTTTGCCATCCGCGACCTCAATGACGTCCTTGGTGAAGACTTTACTGTCAAAGTCCAGCGACATAACCATGTGTTTTCTCTCCAGGTAATTTTCAGGTGCGGTGTTATACCGATTCATTCAGGTGTCGTAAAGGGAATTATGCAGTGTTTTTTGTCCTAAACCTTGGATTAAGGGGTCCGATTGGTAATATTGGGTCAGTCGGGCGGGGTAAGTGGGTGTCTGGTAATGCGTTCCACCATGTCACATTCAGCGCCTGTAAGCACTGGAAACTGTTGTAGTAATGCCTGAATGATTTCTCCTGCAGTCGGTGGCTCGCGCAGGTTTGCATCCTCCCAGTAGTTCTTCACAACCCATTCGAAGGCTAGTATACAGGGGGTGGCGTATCCGTTTGCTTCCCACTGTAGGGGTATTTCCTTATGCGCCTTCAAAAGGTCTGCTGGAACCACGATACCTGCGTGCGGTGCCCATTCAAGGATATTGCCACTATCAATATAGGTTTTGCCGAAATACTTATGGCTTTTGACGACTCGAAGCTCTTTTCCTAGCGCCCCTCGGACTTTGTTTTCCGTATGCAGGATTTCTGTATCCAGTTCCTTATGGCCCTCGCCCTTCAAGAACATGTTTCGATGGGGAACACATCCGGTCAAAAGGTTTGCGGTTTCCTCAATCGTCCAATTGGCGTAGGAACACCATTTCAGTGCGTATTGATAATACTGCTTTGGAAATTTGTGATATATGCCAGGGGGCACTTTGCGTGTCTTATCGTTATCCATGGTAAAGGCGTTGCGTTGCTGACTAATCCACATAATAATATCGGGATTCCCAACACATATCCGTTGGACGAGCCATGAGCGAAAAAGTAAATCTCTTTTTCTTTCCTGAATATTAGGATGGAGTGGACGAGCATGAGGTTCGAGCGAAGCTGGTTAAAACGCTTCAGGTTGATGAGGAGAAAGTAGAGGGCTGGTACGAGTCCTCTAAGCCTACGATCATATTAAAAGGCGTAGAGAGCGAAATGGCCTTAAAGTACGTCGAGGCGATTCGTGGTTGCGGTGCTAAATGTGACCTGCAAGCTGTAGGTAATTAGGATTGGTCGCTCACGGAGATAACCAAGGCTAACGTGGTTGATTATTTCTTTTGTACATCCTGTGAGCATGAGGAGGAAATAGAGAGCGGCACCAAGCTTGAGCAGTGTTCTGAGTGTGGTCTTGTCATCGCCAAGTGGGAAGAAAAGATGAAGGAGGAGGCGGAGAAGGAAAAAATTCGTCGTCTGATGCGCGATTCCCGACTCCAGGGTGACCGTCAAGCTGAAATGGAGGAAAAGCGTAAGGAACTGGAACGTCTGCAGAGACTCACCTGAGAAATCATGGAAGAACTGGGTATCAAACCCCCGAGTAAGCTGTGGCTTTTCTTTGAGAAGTACACGATATCGATGAGCTTTGCGATTGCTTCGCTCATTATCATTGCCACGGGTTTTGCATTTCGTTATGCAGATCTATACCTTGATCGGCTGGCTCATGAAGAATTGGTTGCTGCCGAGCCCGGTTCGAATATTAAGCAGATCGGACCGGTAATTTCGGCGGCTGTTCAACTGCAAAAAAATGGAAATCAACAGGTGGTTACCGAGTTGGCAGACGCGACCGAGGTGTTGCGGGGGCAGCAGAACACCCGCAAGGCGATTGTAGAGGCTGCTCAACAAATGATGAAGGGCGCTGATACTGCATTTTATCGCCAATGTATCAAAGATGGCGCTGCACAAACAGCAAGCATAACTCGCCTCTGGAGAGGTTGAGCCTGCACCAGTGAATGTTGACACTATCGGCGGGGTAAGTGGCCTGACCGGCGCGTCCAGTTTTGCACCGCAAACGCTGAACGAGATTTCACCCCCACTGCTTGAGCACGGGCATGAACAGGTGCTTTCTATTCTGACAGAAAAGAAAGTTATTCCTGATCCCATCGATCCAGAGGCATCGGAGGTCGTTGTAGAGACGATTGATGAACTTGATGGCTCTAAGTTGGTTGATTTGATGAATACGCTCGCACAAGACCAGGAGTGGGATCAGTACTTACTGGGCCATGTCAGGGGCTACCTGGAAGAAAACCTATTCCAGGAGGCGTCCGAGTTAACGAACCGGATCAAGAATCCGGTTGTTCGCGTGGCGGCGTTAGGTGATCTGATGGTGGCGTATCTGCAGAACGAGCAGCCCAGCAAGATTAAGCTGTTAATGGCTCGGGTACGTCTTGATGTTGATCGTATTGAAGATTTAGATACCAAGGTATTTACGATTAACTCAGAAGGGGCTGTCGATTCGAATCTGAGCGGTCGTCTTCAATATTGTGATAGCAAATTCACTTTGAACGTTCGGGGGGAACTGTTCGATAATAGAGTTCGCCTAAAGATGCGATCAAAGGATGGTGAGTTTTTTATCAATGACGACCTGGAAGAAAAACCGTCACACCTTGAAGAAGCGTTAGTCGTTGGGTTCGTGCGCATGGGATTGCTGCACAATGTTATCCGATTTGGAGGAAATCTTGTCCCGGACCACGCTAACGGTGGGGTGAGAAATTGGGTAGTAGTCCCGGTGGTAGGCAGGAATAGCAACAAGATGTTTTTCGACATATATTTGTCGATTTAAAAGGCTGGGAGAGCTGAACTTCATTTAGATGAATCGGAACTGCCTGTAGAAAGGAATCAGACGATGTATTTTGGCGGGGAAGAAATGAAGGTCTTGGAGCGCTATGAGATTAAATTGACCTGCAAAGACACCTGGTCCGGACTTTAAGTCCGAATCGTTATTGATTCCCAACATGATTAAATATTGAAGAAGGCGAGATTGATGCGTTTATTGTGTGTGTGTTTAAGTTTGATGGCTCTGGATGTGTTTGCAGATGCTACCTGGACTAGTGAAGTTGAACTTGGTGCGGTGTTTACCGGGGGTAATACAGAACAAGAGACTCTGAAATTTCGTTTTGATACTACAAGAGACGGTGAAGCGTATATTAATACCTTTCATGCTGATTCGTTCAATGCGGCTGAAGATGGGAATACCACTGCCGAGAAAAATTATCTCTTCTACAGGCTGGGTAAGAAACTCGACTATGATCAAGGGCTCTTTACTCGAGTTGGTTATGAGCAGGATAAGTTTAGTGGATTTGATTCACAGATTGATTTTACCGCAGGGTATAACCGGACGTTTCTCGAATCCGATAATATGAAGTTGGCCGCTGACTTCGGTATCGGTATGCGCCGCAGCGAACTCGAATCAGATGAGACCGAGTCGGAAACGATCGGAAGAATTGCAGGGTTGTACACCTGGCAGGTCAGTACAAATGCCATATTTAAACAGTCAATGGGTTTTGAAATTGGTGAAGAGTTCATCACTTCAAGATCTGAGAGTTCACTGGAATCTACGATATCTGGAAATCTTGCAATGAAGATCGCGTTGAAGATCAAACACAATTCCGAAGTGCTTCCAGGTAAGGACAAAACGGACACGGAGTCTACGGTAACGTTAGTGTATAAGTTTTGATGCCACTAACAGATGTCTGACCGCCTGTTGGGATGGGGCATCGGAGTTATCGTCTCGATTATCCTTGGTACTTTAGTCTATCGCGCATACTTTCTTGAGCAGAACGATATTATCGACCCTAAACGTCCGACAATCGCCGACGAGTCCAAACCCAGCCCCTCTATAAAAACGAAGATGATTAGTTGCAAGCGAACAAAGACGATTACCCGACTGTTAGGTTACATAGAAAACACAGGCTCCGTTCCACTAGCGTCGGTGACGCTGCAGACAATCTGGAAAGATGAATATAATGAGGGCATGGATACCGGATTGGTGTATGCCGTAGGCGATACCGTACCCCTTTATCCGGGTGAGCGAAGGGAATTTGAAGACACGACCGGATTGCGAGGAGTCGCTATGTGCAATGTTCGCGCTTTGGATTGGTGGTCGTCACAGGACGAAAGGTAAGGTTTCATGCTTTTTCTAATGGGTGAGAGTGTTAGAAAGAAATTCGACCCGCTTGGGGAAAGGCAGTGCGTGGTCTGTAACCGGGAACAATCTTTTGTCCAGGTGTCTGAGGTGAACTACTTCACGCTGTTCGCGATACCGCTATTTCCTATATCTACCGTTGCGGATTATTGTCAGTGTGAGGTTTGTCAAACCGCTTACCCGGACGAGGATCAGCCACTACCTTCACATGTAGAAATGGTGAGGATCGTGGCGACGTATATTCTCACAGGCTACGGAATGGCCAATCATGTTCGCATTATTCAGGAGGTTGGCAGCAAGATTAGTGGTTTTGATTTTCCAACAGCAGAGATAGAGGCGATATCGAGGCGTCTTGAAACTGAGGATGCCATGGGACTAATTGGTGAGGCCTCATCAAGTATGAATGAACCTGGGAAGTTGAAGATCATGGAGGCGGCTTTCTTGAGTACTCACGTATGTTGTGAGATTCAGTATGAAGATCGGCTGCGAATAAACCTAATAGGGAATGCGCTGGGTGTTTCCATTCAATTTGTCGAGTATGCAATACAGGAAGTGCGTCGCAAGAAATACTATGGTGTACATCGTCTCCTGCCTACCCAGTCTACGATGGATTAGTCTAGTCAAAAAAGTCGAAATCTTCAGTATTGTTGAAGGGGAAGGGAGCATCGACAGCGGTGCTTTCCAGTACCAGGTAGCGGCGCAGTGCCTTGTGTACATGTTTCGGGTAGATGATTGTGCCATTGTCATCGTCGCGTTCGAGCGTCGCGGGATTCATTTGATAGGCATTGTGCAGTTCGTCCGTTGCTCCGACAGCCCGATTTCCCCATGAGGGATTCTGCTCCATCACTATCACAGAACCAATTGGCCAGTGGTCTTTGCCGTCATCCGCGTTGTAGTGATTGGTGCGTCCGAAATCTGATCCGATGACAACCGTCATGCGATCAGCGAACCCTCTCTCTTCGGCAAGTGTCCAGAGAAGGTCAAGGGACTCTGTTGTGTGGGCGAGTAATGGTTCGTGAAGATTGTCGTGGTCCGTATAGGTATCGAAACCGAAAACGATTAAATCGACAGCGCTTGCAATGCCTGCATCGAAAGCAGCGATGGACATTTGAATCTGACGACCCAGGTTACTACTGACCTCACTATTAACCTGCACATTGTCCAGAATCTCGTCGTCTGGGGGGATGAAGTCCGTAAAATTGGTCAATGAAGATACGCCATTCAGTGCGCTTTCATAGGCTTCAAGATTGGTCTGACGACGGGGAATGTTGTCTTCCCTGGCAATAAGCCCGGACATACGACGCAAACGATACTCGCGGATTCTGGCCATATCCTCAGGGTGCCTGATATTGTTTTGTTCGTTCTGCATTTCCGGTTGCAGTAATTGTCGAAGTGCTCTCGTATCGTCCAGTCGACTAAAACGAATGAGGTTGCCGGTCTGCGCATAGCCGCCGCAGTTAATGTAGGACAGGGGCTGTTCCGGCGCGTTATGGGCTGCAAACATTGCAGTCGAATAAGGGAAGCCTTCAGAATTTCTGCCGCTCCAGTTATGAAGGACACCGGTAGTGTGTGAGTTGGTTTGAGCATCTACACCATTAATCACCATCATGTGTTGGTGGTACTTGTCGAAAAAGGCGGTGTTGTTTGCAAATGGAGCGTAGGGAATGTTTCCAGCGGCCAGGATGTCGTTGTCCCGTGACCAATGGGTAATTTCAAGCTCACCAGGTTGGTTTACCTTGGGATCGCAAAAGCTGGTGACGTCCCCCCCGCCGTTGACCTGCAGTTGTACTAGCAAACGACCTGAATATATGTCGTTAGCGGCACCATAGATTCTGGGTAACGGTAGCGCGAGGCCCGCGGATCCCAGTATCATATTTTTCAGAAAATCACGTCTTTTCATGATCTGGCTACTCATGCAGGTAATAGAAATCTGTCATCAGATAAATGAGCACTGATGTCCAGGTGTTTAGCATGCTGTGTGGGTCCTGGGCACGATGTGCGACGCCGCCTTCTTCCCACTGCTCTTCGAGATAAAAGAAGCAATTCTCATCTGGCCAACTCCATGCTTCGAAATTATTCTCCTGAGACCGTCTATCTGCCCAGGTCTCAACCAGGAGTTGGTAAGATTCCTCAATCTCTATGCTGTTACTTGTTAGTGTTTCTCCCAGTAGCTCCTGATGCAGATCGACCAGCTTGACCTTGATGTGCGCGGCTCCCGCAGACAGTCCCGATTCAGCGTCATCTGAGTCCACCTGAATCTGCATGAGCGGTTCGTCGGGACCTGCCTGGTCTCCGTATGCCACAACACGAACTTCAAAAGTGTCAGCTAACGCTGGGATAAACGACACAGAGACAGTGCAGTTGCCCCAGACGATGAAATGGTTGGAACGTGAATCGCCACATTCGGCGGTGGCGCCTTCGATCGAATCCAGATCTTCTAACTCCAATTGAAGGACTTCCGAGTTCTGGCTGTCGACAATCGTTAGACTGTCTAATCGAAGATTACGATCCCCGTCATCTTCCGCGTAGTCGTTGAGAAAAGAAATATTGATCACGGCAGGAGCAGGGTGCAGTGACGTGGATACTGAGAAGGTTTCAGCAGTCTCCCGGCTACCGGCCGAAACATTGTACGTTTGTCGTACTTGAAATGTTGGTGTGACGTCTGCCTGAATGCCATCAAATAGCAGCCTGTTACTATCCTCTCGATCGAAGTCGACTACTACGGCAGGACAGGCCATGGTGATTGCCTGTCGTTCCGCAACGTTTGCCATTAGTGGTGTCAGGGCACGCGATCTTTCTCGAATACCATCTGAATCAATACCACCGTAATAGATTCGGAAACGATCCATCAGGTTGGTCCAGATGCCATCGAATTGGTAAAAGGATTCTCCAGCTCCCCAGGTCCAACCAAGAAGTTCACGGGACTTTTGTTCCAGTTCCAATGGGGTCAATAGTCGGTGAGTTCCGTATTCTCTATTGACCGCAACTGTTGTGCTGGCTGCGTCAGTCAATGCTGTAGCGCGAAACCATGGGCTCACTATTATTTCTGTAAGAAGATCCCTACCGCTATATGGGCTGCCTCCCTGGATACCATTAGCGAATTCTTCCCCCAGGGATTCTATGAACGTATTCTGTGCTTCGAATGCGAGAAGTTGATCCTGGAATCCAACATCTTCGCTTGCCTCGGGAGGCGTCAAGGCGTCAGAACCAACTAGCGCTGGCCACCAAAACTTTACTGAAGCGGCTGCAAAACGTGGGTCCTCGGCGATGACACTACCTAACCATTGCAAACTATTTTCAGCATTGGGTGCCAGTTGACCATCGAATCCGGCCTCCCGCATGTCCCGAAACCAGGTATCGCCCTCAACATAGTCACCAGGTTCGGCATCGTCGGAGAACCATTCTGGATGCTTGTAGGTGTCTGGTAGCGAGTCCATGCCACCGTGCTGATCTCGATAGAAGCCTTCATTGCCGTAATTTTGAAATGTGCCGGCCACGGGGTCGTGTAGTGAGTGGCACACTGTACAAGCCGGATTATTCATCGTTGGATTATTGGTATCGGCGAGCGCTACCGAGTCTGTTGTCCGCCGTGCGGACTTCTCGATATCTACACCAAGGAAATGATAGTAGGTCCAACGGGCTCGGGTCCGGTTGCGATTCGTTTCAGTGGTTGGATAACGATTGAGAAATGAATGTGTGTTCAGTGCGCTTGCGTGGGGGTACTCGATAAAGTCACCGTGGGAAGTGATGTTAAGTCCTTCACCTTGTATGAATTCGGCAACAAGTTGATCATCTCGGACGATCTGTCCCTGATTTCGTCCCGGAAGAAAAACACGGTGGTCTTCGGTTTCAAACTCAACGTCGCTGTTTAAGATATCTGCGGTCATGAAGTTGACCATCATGTAGTCTGCAGTGATGACTTCCTGGTAGGAACGATCATTCATCACGATATAGGCGATTAACTCGACTGGTGCTCTTGCCAGCCCCCAGCGCCACCAATTATTCCAGTGAAACTTTTCTAGTTCCTCTTCTTCAGTCTCCGGTTGATCTTCGAATTAGCGGATGGTGCCTTGCGGGAAGAACACCGTACTGTTTAGGTCCGCGGCCTCAAAAAAGAGGTTTGCCAGGAAGGCATCAGTAAACAGCCGGTCATTGGCGCCAGTGGTAAGGAATCGGTGAAACCCATCGCCATCCATGAGGCCGCGAACGGTAGCCCTCAAGTCTTCCTCGGAACCGGATACAACAGAGGCAAGCTCTTCGTCGGTAGGCACTCTCTGGGCGACTATGAGCGCAGCCCGACGCAGTGTTTGTTCGGGAGTCGCGAGGGTTACACCTTCCCAGAATCCATCCAGACTGACGTTGTTTGATTCGTCGATATCGGCGTTTAACAACTCCAGGAATTGAACCAGTGCCTGGTACTCGTTTGAATCCGCCGACAAAAGGGCACCACCCCCATGGGGCACTGCGAGGCGTGGCTTCTCCAGGAGTTTATTCGCGTTATCAGGATCGGCGGCGACGTAGTCACGGAGTACTTGAAAATTACTATACTGATATCCATCAGCACCCTGCGGCGTGTATTGTAAAGCTGAGGCTCCTTCTCCTGCTGCACCGCCTTCGACATGACAACTAATGCAGATCGATTGAATGACGGGTCCGGAAACACTACTGGCAAAATAGGCCGCTGCGTTCTGTGCGCCCTCGACTGGACGACTTAGATTAGTAAGGAAGCCGGTTGCAGTATCCAGCAAACTCAAGACCCGGATATCTTGATCAGATGTAATACTCAGATGCTATTTTCCGATCCCATCACCTAGTGCACCGGAGATGTTGTTGTTACCCGATTCAAGGTCTTGCGCGGTGATCTCGTTCGCGGAACCAGCGTCGAGGTTCAGAATGACAGTTCCTCCAGGAGCGGCGTCTCCGTTGTCATCTGTACCGCTTATCGTGATGCTTGCCTGCTGGCTACTGGTATTTATTATGTGCAGCGTACTGCGTTGACTGGTATTACTGCCGGGATTAAACAGATAGACATCGTTCGTGCCATCGCTGCGCCGGGGAGCTGCCCGACTGAGATTGGTCAGGAAACCATCAGGCGTGCGAATCAGACTCATCACTTCTAACGATAGGCTTGAAGTGACGGTGAGTCGCCAACGGCCGTTACCGTCACCCAGATTTCCTAATAATCCTTTGCCCTCATTTCCGTTCTTCAGATCGACTGCGGTCATTTGCTTGGATTCGTTGGCGAGCAGTTCGAAAGTGACATTGCCGCCTGGAGCGGGGTTACCCATATCATCTATAGCAGATATGGTGACGGAGCCGGCAGTTGCATCTGTATTAACTATTCGCAGGAAAGTCGTTCGATCGGTCTCTCTGGCCGGGTTTGCGAAGAATATTTCGTGATCCCCATCGTCATTTTCAGCCACCATGGCGCTCAAATTAGTCAGGAATCCAGTTGGCGTGCGAATCAGACTAATGACTCTGAGGTCCAGGGGGGAATCAATGGTGAGGCGCCACTTACCCATACCGTCGTCAAGCGTACCTGTCAGCCCTTTGGCATCGTTGCCGTTTTCCAGATCCTGCGCCGTTATCTGCTTTGCTTCATTGGCAGTGAGAGGAAACGATACTGATCCCACGGATGTTGTACCGGTATCGTCGATCCCGGTGACGGTGACCGTACCTGCTTCGTCGCTCAGGTTTACGATTCGCAGGAAAGTCTGCTGGTCGGTATTGCTGGCGGGATTGGCAAAATAAACCTGACTGGCACCGTCTATGCGGGGTACGCTGTCGGAAAGCGGCGTTAGAAAGCCGTCAGGTGTCCTGATCAGCCCCATGACTTCGATTGGATTGTCAGAGCGCACGCGTAACTGCCACTTCCCCTGGCCGTCACACAAATGATTTGTCAGATTCTTTGAGTCATTCCCATTCTCCAGGTCGTGGGCAGTAATCTGTTTTGATTGTCCTGCACCTAGCTGGAAGGACAACGCTGTGTTAGCGCTTACAGTACCAGTGTCATCAATGACGTATACCTCGATTGATGTAGGTGTGTCATTGTCGTTGACGAAACGCAGGAACGTTTGCTGGTTCGTATTGCTGCCGGGGTTCGCAACATATAACTGGGTTTCTAACGGGAGTGCTGAATCTCCGGCAAGGGGCGCGATTGTGCTGGGATTGGTGCAGGAGTCGCTATGGGAGGCCATGGTTCCATCGAACAGTTGCCAGGTTTCTCCGCCGTCACTGGTCTGAAAGATACCCAATTCGGCGTGCGCTGGCTGAGATAACAAACAAACCCAGCATGCGATCGCCAAACAGCGGCCACAAAACCTGGATTGTGATCGAGTCTCGTTCATCTGTCGCGCCGTGATGGTTTCCCTTCTATACGTGGCTATCCTGCATTTCCGTCTGCGCCTAATCAATGGTTACGGTTATAGAGTGGGCGAGTTAGACGACAAACGGTCCTCATAAAAAAACCTGGAGGACAGGTAGTTAAGTCATTGATTGTATTTGATAATTTCCAGGACTAGAAGGGGGGCTGGCAATGGGGTGCCACTGCCAGTTTAATCGACCTGAAGAAGGTTTAACCGAACTCGCCGATGACGCCGGAAATAGATTCTTTGGCGTCGCCGAATAACATCCGTGTGTTCTCGCCAAAGAACAGTGGATTGTCTACCCCTGCAAAACCGGATGCCATAGAGCGCTTCAGTACGAATACCGTACGAGCCTGATCGACATTAATAATCGGCATGCCATACATCGGGCTGTCTTCTTCGCGAGCACTTGGATTTACGACATCATTTGCACCGATAACGATCGCAACGTCGACGTTCTCGATTCGGGGATTGATGTCATCCATCTCCACCAGTTGCTCGTAAGGAACGTCCGCTTCCGCCAGTAATACGTTCATATGGCCAGGCATGCGGCCGGCAACCGGATGAATCGCATAGCTGACTTCTGCGCCGTTTGCCTCAAGTATCTGGCCGAGTTCCTTAACCACATGTTGTGCCTGTGCTGCGGCCATGCCATAGCCAGGAACGAAACAAACATTGGTTGCTGCCTCAAGAACGTAATAAGCATCTTCGACACTGATCGGTTTCGCTTCACCTTCAATAGCTTTTCCTTGTTTGACGGCGCCAAAACCACTGAATAGAACGTTAGTAAGCGACCGATTCATGGCCTTACACATGATGTTGGTAAGGATGATGCCAGCGGCTCCAACTAGCGACCCCGCGACGATTAGAATGTTGTTATTGATGGCAAATCCCGCGGCGCATGCCGCGATACCGGAATAACTGTTAAGCAATGAAATAACAACGGGCATATCTGCCCCGCCGATAGGGATGACTGCCATCACGCCCAATATCAGTGCCAGTCCCAGGACGGCGTAAAGCCACTGAGAATCGACCGATGGATTCATGCAGAATTGAATGCCTGAGGCAAGCATCGCGATCAACAGGATGCTGTTTACTATTCGTTGCCCTGGGAAGGGTTTGGCGGCGCTCGGGAATGGAAAAGGACCGAGCGATTCGCTTAGTTTTGCATAGGCGATGATGCTGCCCGTACAGGTAATTCCACCGATTAAAATCGCCAGAACGACAGTGAATGCCGTAAAGGTACTAATGTCCCCACTGTATAGGGTTCCCCAGCCTACGAGAAGACTGGCGCTACCACCGGAACCATTAAATAGTGCGACCATTTCCGGCATAGACGTCATCGCTACCAGGCGTGCCGCCAATGCGCCAATGATAGAGCCAACCAGCATGCCGCCGATGATGTATTCGAAGGAGACAATCCCTTCAACGGTCAATCCTGCCACCACAGCGATTAGCATGCCCAGTGCGGAGAGGAAATTGCCTCGTCGGGCCGTATCAGGGTGCCCCAGCATTTTAAGACCAAAGATGAACAACACCGCCGCGACGAGGTAGGCCAGATTAGCGATCAGCTCCATACTCATTTGCCCGCCTCACTTTTGCTCTTGAACATGGAGAGCATTCGGTCGGTCACCAGGTAACCGCCAACGACGTTGATGGTCGCAAAGATCACAGCCGCCGTCCCAAGGATGGTAGCCATCTCGGCACTCATCGAGCCGGCAGCAATAAAAGCGCCTGCGAGAGTAATGCCGGATATCGCATTGGCTCCCGACATAAGGGGTGTGTGCAGGGTAGCAGGTACTTTGGAAATTAACTCAAATCCCAAAAATATGGATAGGACCAGGATAAAGGTCAGAAAAATAACTTCCACGGAATACTCCTAGTTTCTTAAGTTCTTTATAGTTTCGTTAACCACTTCACCACCGTGCGTGATCACGCAGCCTACAAGGATGTCATCTTCCAGGTTTAGGTCGAAGGATTTGTTCTCATCATCCCAGTATTCTGTAATCAGGTTAAACAGGTTTGACGAGTACATCTCGCTAGCATCCTTTGCAACCTGGGCAGGTAAATTACTGACCCCGATGATTGACACGCCATTTACATTTGCGATCTCGTCGGGTTGACTGCCTTCCACATTACCGCCGGTCTCGACCGCCATATCGACGATTACGCCACCCGGTTTCATGGCTTCCACCATATCCTTGGTAACGATTCGGGGAGCTGGTCGTCCGAAAACCTGTGCAGTGGTGATGACGATATCTGATTGGCTGATGATGTCTTTCATTCCCTGACGCTGCATTTCGAGCTGTTCCGGCGTGAGCTCTTTCGCGTATCCATCCTTGGTTTGACCTGTTTCACCGAGATCAATCTCTACGAACTTGCCGCCGACCGAGTGAACCTGTTCTGCTACGACCGGCCGGGTATCAAATGCCTCAACCCTGGCGCCAAGTCTTTTCGCTGTGGCAATGGCCTGCAAACCAGCCACTCCTGCGCCAATGACGAAAACGCGAGCGGGGCTCAATGTTCCGGCTGGCGTCATCATCATTGGTAGTATGCTGTCCAGCTTCTGCGCTGCCAGGATAACCATTACGTACCCTGCAAGGTTTGCCTGGGAGGATAGCGCATCCATTTTTTGTGCTCGTGTTGTACGAGGGATCATTTCCATACTGATCCCTGTGACGCCTTGTTTAGCCAGCGTATCCACTAAATCACCTTCGTTGTAAGGGTCCAGATAGCTGATATGGATCGCACCACTTTTTATCTTGGCAACCTCTTCCGGGGAAGGCTTTCTCACCCGGGCAATGATATCTCCCTGGCTAAGCAGAGCGTCGCGGTCAGTGGAAACGGTGGCTCCAGCTTCTTCATAGGCGTCGTTAGGGAATCCTGCTTCCGTTCCGAGTCCACTTTCAACGACGACATCTAGTCCTTGCCGGGTCAGTTTCTTTATTGAGTCCGGGGTAAGTGCAACACGTAGTTCATTAGCCTGCGTTTCTGCTGGTACAACAATCTGCATATCAACCTCGCTGAGAGTGTAAGGTGGTTAGTCGCCGAGAGAGCATAGCACCATAATAGGGTCAGAAAATTATCATGTTCATGTCCCTATTTCTATCAAATTGGAAACTCTGGTGTTTCAGGGTGTCTGCGGGCACAATTTGCGGCATATATCTATAGGATGCGTGCTAATGAGCTGGCACAAAGAAGCCCACGAGATTGAATTGCGTCGTGAGTTATCAAAGCAACAGGGTGGTGATGAGTCTGTAGAGATTCATCATGAAAAAGGTCGACTCACTATCCGCGAGCGGATTGATGGTCTGGTCGAGGCCGGTAGCTTTGAGGAGCATGGCGAAGGTGCGGGGTTCGCCGATAAAGATGATGATGGATCCATCAAGGAATTTACACCAGCAAACTACGTAGTGGGTTTCGGTAGTGTAAACGGAAGACGTACCGTTGTTGGTGGAGAAGACTTCACATTGAAGGGAGGGTCTCCCAACGGCGCGGGGCTGCGGAAAAGCATCTATGCGGAAGAATTGGCAGTCCAGTTTAAGGTGCCCCTAATCAGGATGCTGGAAGGTGGTGGTGGCAGTGTCGCCGGTGGCGGCGGTCCAAAACCTAAAACAGTAGGCTCTCCGGTCTATAGTGAGCCGCGATTCAAGATCATTGCAGAGGCGATGAATGCTGTCCCGGTGGTTTCGGGTGCCATGGGCCCGGTAGCGGGATTCCCTGCCGGACGATTGGTCGCCTCGCACTTTTCTGTTATGGCCAAGGGAGTATCGCAGGTTATGGTGGCCGGGCCCGCAATTGTAGAGCGGGCACTTGGTGTCAAGAAGACCAAGGAAGAACTAGGGGGCTGGAAGGTTCATACCCGCAGCGGCATTGTCGATAACGCGGCTGATTCCGAAGAAGAAGCGTTCGAGCAGATGCGGCAGTTTTTGACCTATATGCCACAAAATGTGTGGCAGCTGCCAGAACGAATCCACTCTGAGGATGATCCAAATCGCGCCGATGATGGATTGATATCTATTGTTCCTCGGGATGGTCGTATTCCTTTTGATATGCGTGCACTTATCCGTCATGTAGTCGATCTGGACTCTTTTTTTGAGATCGCGCCGGACTTTGGCCACGGGCAGATCATTGGCCTGGCACGTTTGAACGGTGCGGTGGTTGGTATCATTGCAAACGACTGTGTGCATTTTGCAGGCGCAATGACTGCACAGGGATCCCAAAAAGCGAAGCGAATGATGGAGCTGTGCGACACCTTCCACATTCCAATTGTCAATTTTCTCGATGAGCCAGGATTTATGATTGGGCCTGACGCCGAAAACACTGCGGCTATTAGATACGGTATGAGCGCGGTGTGCGCCGCCGTCCAATCGACGGTTCCCTGGGCGACCATTGCGGTGCATAAGTCATTTGGGGTTGCATCTGCGGCACATTACGCACCCAATACCTATCGACTAGCCTGGCCATCCCACGAGACGGGGGCACTACCGGTACAGGGGGGGGTAGCCGTGGCGTTCCATCGCGAGATTGCTGAGGCCGAAGATCCTGAAGCAAAACGCAGAGAACTGGAAGAAAATCTGATGAAGGACCGGTCTCCGTTTCCTTTGATGGAAAGTTTCGCGGTACATGAACTGATTGATCCACGGCAGACGCGTTCCAGGTTGTGTCGATGGGTTGAATGGGTGCAGCCACTACTGGAAGACCTTAAGGGGCCTGTCAGTTGGGGAATGCGTCCTTAAAAGGTATTTTTCTTATGGAGCGGCTCGCTCGATTATTACTGTTCGTATTGCATCTGGCATCGTTCACGAGCGTTAGTGCTGAACCTGCGGGAACCGAAGTCAGAGAGAATAACGTCCGGGCGACTCTGATTGCAGAGGCTATGAGTATCGAACCTGGAGAACCTTTCTGGGTTGGGCTCAGGCAACAAATCAATCCAGGGTGGCACACTTATTGGCGAAACGCGGGTGATGCCGGCGCGCCCACCAAACTGCATTGGGAACTGCCAGAGGGATTCAGTGCTTCCGATATTCATTGGCCATTCCCCGAAAGGATTCCGTATGGCCCACTTATAAATTTTGGCTATCACGACGAAGTTTTGTTGTTGGTAGAAATAACTCCTCCTGAACGTATACCTGAACAGCAGGTCGTGCTTGCTGCTAGCGCAGAGTGGCTGGTCTGCGAGGAGATCTGTATCCCTGAAGATGCTGATCTGGAAATCTTTCTGCCGGTAGCAACGACCGCGACTAAGGACGAGCGTTACCGCGATTTGTTCGCGAATACCAGATTGAAACTGCCGCAGCAGGTGCCGATAGAAGCGAGTGCGGAAGTTCGAGAAGAGAAGATATCTTTGGCAATTCGCCTGCCTGGACTTGAGCAAAACAGAATTCAACGAATTGATTACTTTCCATTCTCTGAAGATGTTATCGACCATGCAGCCGAGCAGGAGCCTGTGTTTTCTGAATCCGGGATTCATATTTCCTTGAAGCCCGGGTGGGATTTTAGCTCTGAAAGTTCATTGATGGACGGCGTCATTGTTGTTACAGAGGATGTGGGTGGTGGACTGCAAACTGCTATGGTCGTTCAACCGACAATGTCTGCTGAGTCGCTCGAGATGAGTCTGCTCACCGCCATCGCTTTTGCATTCCTTGGGGGAATGATCCTGAACCTCATGCCTTGTGTGTTTCCGGTATTATCGATAAAGATTTTATCTTTGATTGATTCATCTTCGGGCTCCTCCATCAGGTTGCACGGTATAGCGTACTTTGTTGGTGTTGTCGCAAGCTTCCTTGTAGTTGCCATCGTTCTTCTGGTGCTACGAGCGGCAGGCGAGCAGATCGGATGGGGTTTCCAGTTGCAATCTCCGATGATAGTCGCGCTCCTGGCCTATTTGTTTGTGGTTCTTGGATTTAGCCTGTCTGGTTTCTTTCAGATCGGACTATCATGGACCGGTATTGGTGATTCATTAACTCGAAGCAGCGGCTACCTTGGTTCGTTTTCAACGGGCGTTCTTGCAAGTTTGGTTGCTGCCCCCTGTACTGCTCCGTTTATGGGGGCCGCGTTAGGGTTCGCAGTAACCCAGAGCAGTGTGACAGCGCTTATTGTATTTGGAGCTTTGGGTGCTGGCATGGCTACGCCTTACCTCGCACTTTGCATAACGCCAGGCCTGTTAAATCGCTTGCCTAAACCAAGCGCCTGGATGGTGACACTTAAAGAGTTACTCGCGTTTCCGATGTATGCCTCTGCAGTGTGGCTGATCTGGGTAGTCAATATTCAGACTGGCACCGATGGCGTGCTATACCTGTTGTCCGGATTGCTGGTGTTGAGTTTTGCGATTTGGTTATCACAACGCGCGGCGGGTTCTTATGCCATCAAGATCCTGGTAGGTCTGCTGGTGCTTTTATCGCTTGCGGCGACAACTTTTTTGGAGACGCAAAACGCGACAACCACACACAGTAATGAAAGTGGCGCTATCCCCTATAGTAAAGAGACATTGTCAAAAGCTCGAAGCAAAGGTCCCGTATTCGTAAACTTTACTGCGGCGTGGTGTATAACCTGTAAGGTAAATGAACTTGCGGCGCTAAAGTCTGATCGTGTAATGCAGGCCTTTCGTGAAAAGGGTATCACTTATTTGAAAGGCGATTGGACAAATGAAGACCCCGCGATTACGGAAGCTCTGGCAGAATTCTCTCGCACGGGGGTGCCGCTATACCTTTTGTACCCTGGGGATGGACGCGAGGCGAAAGTCTTACCCCAAATACTTACCGAAACCATCGTGCTGGATGCAATCAGTGCGCTTTGAGGGATAATCTTGCTAGTCGATGATAAAGGGAATCCACGCTATACGAACCGGCTGATCAACGAGGACTCACCCTACCTTCGCCAACATGCTCACAACCCCGTGGACTGGTTTCCATGGGGTGAAGAAGCTTTTGCGAAGGCGCGAGCAGAGGACAAGCCGGTATTTTTGTCGATAGGCTACTCGACCTGCCATTGGTGCCATGTGATGGAGCGGGAGAGCTTCGATAGCCTGCAGATCGCTGAATATCTGAACGAGCACTTTGTCTCAATAAAGCTGGATAGAGAGCAGCGTCCGGACCTTGATGATATCTATATGACTGGTACTCAATTGATGAGCGGTCATGGGGGTTGGCCGATGTCTAACTTTCTGACCGTGGATGGTAGACCGTTCTACTCTGGTACTTATTACCCTGCTGAAAATTTTCACCATTTGCTGGGGCAATTGAAGGAGCTCTGGAAGTCGAAACGAAATGAGGTTGAGCGTCAGGCCGACCAGGTGGCCAAAGCGATCTCAAAATACACGACAGCGAAAAGCGAAAGTGCTCAGTTGGTGGACCTGGTTGCAGCAGGTGTAGAAGAGCTTAACGGAACTTTTGATAGCAGCTACGGTGGGTTTGGTGGTGCACCGAAGTTTCCTAACGAATCGCAGTTAATGTTGTTGCTTGAGCATTCGCGGCGCAAAGGTGATATCCAGTCCCTGGAGGCATTACGGAAGACGCTGGATCATTTGTACCAGGGAGGGATATACGACCAGGTCGCGGGCGGTTTTCACCGGTACGCAGTGGACAGGCAATGGCAGGTACCGCATTTCGAAAAGATGCTTTACAACCAGGCGCAGCTTCTACCACTTTATGCTCAGGGTTTCGTCGCGTTGGGAGAACCCGCCTATAGGCGAGTCGCTATTGAGATTGGTGACTATGTACTACGGGAAATGATTAGCCCTGAAGGCGCTTTTTACTCGGCAACTGATGCTGATTCCGAGGGAGAAGAGGGGTTGTTCTTCATCTGGACCCTGGAAGAACTTGCCGAGATATTAACCGCCGATGACCTTTCTCTTGTGCAGCAATTGTATGGCGTAAGCGAGGAAGGAAATTTTGAAGGCAGAAATATTCTTCACTTGAATGGGTCGATCGAAACGTTTGCTGTAAAAGACCTTGATTCCATACTCGAGCACATAGATCGGATCAAAACTACATTGTATGTGGAGCGGGAGAAACGCATTTATCCTTTGCGTGACGAGAAGGTTATCACTGGTTGGAACGCGATGATGGTTACTGCTTTTGCGGTGGCGGGACACTGTCTTAATCACTCCAGATTTGTTGAGGCTGCACTGCGTGCAGCGGATTATCTGTGGGAACATCACTGGCAGGACCAACGCCTATGGCGTATTTCTTTAGGTGGTCATCAATCGATCTCCGGCAATCTTGAGGACTATGCGGCATTTGCAGGTGCGGCTATGAACCTCTATCGCATTACCCAGAGACAGGAGTGGCTTGAGCGAGGCGCTTCAGTCATAGATTCGATGAATAATCAGTTTTGGGACGAGGATGGTGCAGGGTATTTCTTATCCAGGGAGTCAGAGAACGGCCCGCTGATTACGAGGCCTAAGAGTCCTATGGATGGCGCGACGCCGTCCGCAAATTCCATGGCGGTTAGTGCTCTGGTGCAATATTGGCTGGTAACCGGGGATGTCACGATTGAGCAGAAGATTACGCAGACTGCCAGCGCGTTCAGTGGTTTGATGGTCAAGACGCCTTCCGCATTTTCCTACATGATCGTTGCTTTGCAGGATTATTTCGAAGGCCAAATTGGCCCCATTCAATATGCCGCGGAAGGAAAAGTTCGCGTCTCTCGTCGAAAAGTCGAGGACAAGGTTGCTCTGGATATCTCGATCTGGCCGGGGTGGCACATCAACGCCAGTGATACCCTGGAAGATCTGATTCCAACTCGAGTCGATGGAAAAGACCTTGAAGTTGAATATCCTGAGGCCGTCTCTCGTAAACTTACGTTTATTGACGAGCCTGGGGACTTTTACGAAGGTGATATCACGATTTTGGTCGGTAGTGGTGGTCCAATCATGCTTGAGTTACAGGCCTGCGATGACGCGCGATGCCTTGCGCCGGAAAAACTGGTGTTCCCTTAGCTTACTTGTTATCCGGTCGTTTATCAGACTTGACTTCCATGCATCGCTGGTCAAACTATCGCACCTTTATTTGTCCCGGACTTAGATGAGATGAGTGTTTTTGGAAAAGATGAAGCTGCGATGCACAAGTTCGCGGCGAGTGTACCTGTGCCAGAATTCAACGAGACCAGTTTCAACCAACCCAAACCGTTAAACCAATCTAAGGTGGCCATTGTTTCCACTGCCGCGCTGCATAGAGAAGGCGGGGATGGTTTCGAGCTCGGTGATGGTGACTATCACTATGAAACCCTACCCAAAGACGCCAGGGATATAGTGCTCGGACATCATAGCGTCAACTTTGACCGGGGTGGTTTCGCAGCGGATATCAATGTTGTTTACCCGATTGATCGGCTTCAGGAATTGGCTGAAGACGGGGTCATCGGTGGCGTGGCGGAAAATCACTACGCGTTTGCGGGTAACCAATCTGACACCGTTTCGGAAATTCGCCTGGACAGCGGGCCACTTTGTGCCAAGGAAATGCTTAAAGAGGACGTAGACGTTGTACTGCTAACCGGTACATGACCCCTTTGCCCGCGTACCTTGTGTACGCTTGCCCACGTTTTTGAAGCAGCAGGCCTGTCAACTATCGTCCTCACGCCAATGAGAGAAGTAGCAGAACGGATGAATCCGCCAAGAACCCTCTACACGCAGTTTCCGGTAGGCCGGTCGCTTGGAAAACCTGGTGACAAAGCGTTCCAGTATGAGGTTTTGCAGGCTGCGTTTAATTTACTCGATGAAGCAGAGGGACCGGTTATCAGGGAGTTTCCCGTTGGCATAAGTTCAACCGCGGAAGAGCCGCTGGTTTGTTCACTTCCTCCGAGGATGAATACCGAACTGCACCCCGCGGTGGATGAGGCCCAGGCGCTAAAAGCGGCCTATGACCGTGCATATGAAAAAAATAAAAGATCTTCTATTGGTATGCAGATCAGTGCTGAGCAGGTTCCCGAAGCGCTGGAAAGATTCGTGAGAATCGTTGAGGGAGAAAACTGGGAAGAAGTTGGATTTCCGGAAAGATCAATGTACGGAACGGTTCACGACATTCGGTGCTACTACGAAGAACTGGCCTGTGAATTGGCAGAGGGCCCGATAGGTCCATGGGCGACCGAGGAGTGGTTTTACGACCAGACTGAAGCTGGTCAACTCATCCTCAACGCCAGACGGGTGATGCGGGAAAAAGAGGTGGATCAATCTATTTGGTTTGGACTCGCGCCGGCTGGGCGATAATGACGGGTTGAGACTTAGGTGCTTGCTCGCGCAGCGTCCTAAGTCCCCACCACCACATTCATTATGCTAGGCATCCAGCCTTGCAGACGCCGTACCCTTAACGACCTCGACCCCTTCTTCATCAACTGTCGACACATCCATATCGGCAATCTGATTACCTTCTTCTTCACGGATATCCGTAATGGTTGCAGTCGCAGTTAAGGTAGCGCCAGGGAACACCTGTGCGGTGAATCTGACGCCGAAAGCGGTGAGGCGGCCATCGCCAACATAGTTGGTCAGCATCTTACCGGTCAGCCCCATCGTTAGCATTCCGTGGGCAAACACAGATGGATATCCGGCGATTTCTTCAACGTAGAGCTGGTCGTGATGTACCGGGTTGTAGTCACCGGATGCTCCTGCGTATTGGACGATCTGCGTACGCGATAGATTCTTGCAGACTTGTTCAGAGTAAGTGTCGCCAACTTTGATGTCTTTTGCGTTTAGAGGCATAGCTTTACTCCTTTACCGTTGCGGGACGTTCGGTACGAACGCCAACACTGGTCGCGGTGACGACGAGGTCACCATTTTGGTCTCTGTATTCAGTTACAGATTCGGTAAACATCAGGTTCCCGCCGCGTCGACCTTCTTTCTCCCATGACGCACCTGGTTTAGTGATCGCAGATAATACGTCACCCACTTTGATGGGCTTGTGATACACGTAGCGCTGTTCTGCGTGGAGTCCGCCACCACCGCTGCTCTTCTTGGTGTCACCTCCACTAGGTTCTGATGGCGTGATTCCTGTCGGTCCCTTGGCTGAACCGAACCATTCCTGTCCTATCTTGGGACGCAGGAAGTAGTCAGAGTCAAATTGCGCACTGGCTTGCACAAAGGTCGGAGGTGCCAGAATGGCGCCGGGTTCAGCACCTTTCGCATAGTCTTCGTTGTAATAAATGTCATTTACTTCACCAATGGAGCGCGCAAACATTATGACATGCCCCGCCTCAATCGGAAATCTGTCTACTGCCATCTCTGTTTTCCTTTCGGTCTTGTTCGTTGGTGGTGGGCAAAATACTCATACCGGGTATGAGTCGTCAAGTTAGATTTGTCAAGATGAAATAAACGCTTGAGGGGTTGTTCATGTAATGTAGCAGAGGTATGATTTTTCTCCCTGCCTGATACCACGATTGACGTTGGACGGGTGTTCAAGGGCCATAAGAAAAACAACCTTCAAAGCTAAGGGTATTTATGTCCAGACCTGTTCGTATTGAGTTCCCCGGAGCGATTTACCACATCACCAGCAAGGGCAGCAAAGGACAAACAATTTTTCGTGATCGTGAAGATCGCGCTGTATTCCTCAACACACTGGATAATGTAGTTAGTAGATTCTCCTGGTTGGTGCATAGCTATGTACTAATGGACGAACATTTTCATTTGGTCGTGGAGATTCCGGAAGCGAACCTATCGAAGGGAATGCGTCAACTCAATGGCGTTTACACGCAACATTTTAATCGTCGCCACGATGAAGACGGTCCGATATTTCAGGGACGATTCAAGAGTGTGCTTTTTGAGAAAAGTTCTTACTTGTTGCCCGTTTGCAGACACGTCGTGCTGAATCCAGTTCGTGTTGGTGCGCCTTCACAACTCAATCGATATCGTTGGAGTAGCTTCAGGGCAACGGCCGGATACGCTAAGACACCATCCTTTCTACACACTTCAGACTTGCTTGCTGGTTTTAGCAAGCGCGAAAAAGTCAGTCGGCGAAAGTTTCGGGAATACGTTGGAGAAGGTATCGATAGCGACTCGCCTTTATTGGAGCGGAGTAACCAGGTATTGCTTGGTTCAGCTAAGTTTATTCGAGAGATGCAACCAATTTTGCAGGGCGAGAAAATGGCGAAGCGGGGACCCAAGCAGGCACGCCGTCGCAGGAGCCTTTCAGCACTGTTTCGAACCGTTGATTCAAAGACCAGGGCCGAACGAAACGAACTCATTCGGCGAGCCCATCTGGACTATGGTTATACCTTGATGGACATTGGCCAACACTTGGGATTGCACTACACGACCGTGAGCAAGGTTGTGAATGCCGGTATAGAGAATCGCAAGAATTCCTAACCCAAAAACGTTCGTTGCTCGTTACCTGTATTGAAGGTATCCTAGCGGCGCAAATTCACATAAGGACCAGACTCAGTGCGAAGGCTGCAACAGAGCGAAGAGAACGAAGAAATTGATCTGACACCCATGCTCGATGTGGTGTTTATCATGCTGATTTTCTTTATTGTGACGGCCACCTTTGTGAAAGAAATTGGCTTGGATGTTAATAGTCCAGACAAGAATCAGAATATAAAGGATGCGGACAAGAAGAGTATCGTTGTTCGTATTACCAATCGCGACAGAATTATGATTCGTGGCCGCGACATCGATTTTCGGGCAGTACGCGCTAATATAGAGCGTCTACATGCCGAAAACCCGGAAGCTCCTGTCGTGGTTCAGCCACATCCGGAAAGTACGACAGAGGTCATGATCCACGTGATGGACTCAGCGCGGCAAGCTGGCGTCTATAACGTTTCCATAGCAGCGACCTAGCTCGATTCCACGATGTCGATTCGTCTTGGCATCAGTATCAGAAACATGAGACCACAGTCTGAAGCCTCTACTATGGCTGAAATTGCTATGGCGGCGGATCAGGCGGGTCTGCATAGTCTGTGGTTGACGGATCATATTGCGATTCCCAAGGCAGAGTCGTCCGGTTCTGACGGCAGGTATGTAGATCCCCTTGCAACCCTTGCCTGGCTTCCTGGTAAAACTGAACAGATAAAGCTGGGGACTGGTGTATTGGTTCTGCCCTATAGATAGGCGCTTGCTACCGCCAAATGGATCGCCAGCATTCAGGAATTATCTGGAAACCGGCTGCTTTTGGGCGTTGGAATTGGTTGGATGAAGGCTGAATTCAAAGCAGTAGGAAAGTCATTGAAGAGTCGAGTGACCGACTCCGTCGACGTGCTTGAATTCTTGCAAGCATGCTTCACATCCGACGAGGTCACTCGTCACGGGCAGGATTTTTTATTTAGGCCACGACCGGCTAAACCGCCCATCTATATGAGTGGGACACCCCCTCATGCAGTTGACCGGGCACTACAATATGCTGATGGCTGGATGCCTCTGGGCGACTTGAGTCGCCTTGCCGTTGACATCGAGAAGTACAAATCAAGATCTGCAGAGTTAGGTCGGCCAAATCCAGAAGTGGTAACTTTTTGCAATGTTGGTGGTTGTGACGTCTCCAGGGTGCAGAACATACTTGAATCATACGAGGCAGCCTGGGTCACCACGTTGATTGCCAGTCGGCCTTATGATGAGGCATCCGAGTGGTTGACCACCATTGAAACATCGGTAGGCGCCATTCGGTAAGGGTTGCTATGACTGAGCTCTTGGTTTTCCTCGCAGTTATCTCTGGTATATGGATGCTTCTGCGGTACCTGCGTAAACGCGAAATTGAGGCGTTTCGTGACGTGGATAAAACGGTGTTCGAGGAGTTGTCAAGACCAAACCGACCACCAAAAAAGAACCTGAAGCAAATATGAGCGAAAATGTTGTCAATCTGCCACTCAATGTTAAGCCGGAAGTTACCTACGAACTAAAGGCGAACCTATTTGATGAAGTATTGCAGAATTTTCTGATCAATCTCACTAAGGTTGTAGGCGATAGATTTCTGATCTTCAGCAAAGTTCCACTACAGGACTTTGTCCATATCCAGGGTGCGAGCAATATGTTGCTCACCGGGAAGACTATCTCGCTGCTATTGTGCGAGAAGTCGTCCATGAAAATTGTTTGCGGGATCGATTTACGTGAGTCCGGTATGAATGCTGTTAAACAATCGGAGATGTTGCAGGATGTCTTCCAGAAAATTCAAAGACCGTTGTTTCAGTTCCCTTTTGTAAACGATATTTCTGTTGCTGAGATCTCTGAAGAGATTAAACCCATTTTGTCTTCATCGCCGTTGTCGCGAAATTGCCCGAAATGTGGAAGAGAGATGGTCATGCGAAAAGCAGTAAAAGGAAGGAACGCAGGAAAGTCTTTCTGGGTGTGTAGGGAATTTCCGAGTTGTAAGGGAATTTCGCGAATCGGAAAATTTTAGTCTGGCGTCGTCAGATTAGCTTGTATTTTATCTCTTACCTGATTGGTTAGGTCTTCGACAGTTATTTCACGGAAACTCTCAGGTTCGATTGCATCAAGGACTTGAACCACTACCTGGGTTTTTTGAAAATCTAAGCTATTCTTTGGTAAGGCATTCCTCGAACCGTTGATGACAAGTGGCAAAATGGGAATTTCTAGGCGTTTCGCCAGCACAAAGGCTCCTTCCTTGAACTCCCGCATGTGGCCAGTTGCAGCACGTGTCCCTTCCGGAAACAGGAAGATCGAACTGCCTTGTTTAAGATGGGTCTCGCAAGCCTGATACATTTCTTTAACACTTTTGCTGTGACCTCGCTTGAGGCGTACGTATTTGTTCAAAGACATGTTCCAGCCGATAAGCGGGATTCTGAATAGCTCAGCCTTGGAAACCCATTTGAAATGACAGAACAAGTTGAACGCGACCAGGATATCAACCAGAGACTGGTGGTTAGATACGATCACATAGGTTTTATTATCGCTAATTTTTTCTCGACCATGGATTGCGACTGACCAGGCAGGGAAGACCCGGACATACAGGCTTGCCCAAAAGCAGGTGAACCGATGCAGGAGCCAAAGCCTCTGGTCAAACGGATAGGTTGCGAGCCAAATTAGAAGGGCAACGAGAAAGAACAGTGCTGACGTCAGGAATACAAAACTGATAAACAAGATTGCGATCAGACGTTGAAAGATGTTGTGTACTGTCACGTTAAAGTTGCGGCCAAACTGCGATTGCGCACGATTGTACCCCGACTGTCATTCAGCGGCTAAATTGAAGCGCCGCTCCGGCAAACCCACAGCCCCGAGGCCAGTAATACAAAAAAGGCTCCCGGCATTTTTTTCATTACTGATTCTATTGCCGGAGTTGTGGATAGACGTGACATATAATCTATCGAGGCTTGGGCCGCCAAACATGACTGAGCTTGGCAGCTTGATCGGCATGGAGATTCGTTCGACAAGATGTCCATCAGGGGCTATACATCCGACCTCACTTGAGCCGGTGAGCGCGACCCAAATGTTACCTTCGCTATCGACGGTTGCACCATCGGAACCCGTATTGTGTGCCTTGCCATCGAAGAATACGCGTTTATTGGTTGGTGGTCCTTCAGGCGTGTAGTCATAGGCCAGTATTCGACGGCGCCCGTCGTTGAAATAAAATATAGAGCCGTCAGGACTAAAGCATGGACCATTAGCCACGATGACGTCATCTTCGAGTACTTCTATCTCCAATCTGTCGTTGAGTCGATAGAGTGAGCCGAGTGCGCGATCACGTATCGTTACTCCCATGGTACCAACCACAAAGTTTCCGTGCCGGTCGGTCTTGCCGTCGTTGAAACGGGTTTCACTCTGATTCGCTTCAGGATCACAGATCAGGCGCAGCGAGTTATCGTGAAATGAGTAAAGATGCAGGCCCGTCTGGAGTGCGACAATTGCCTGGTGGTTATCGACTATTGCCAGGCTGCCAATCATCTCCGATAGATCGAATTGATCGGTGCTGCCATCTGGGGACAAGCGTAGAATTCTGCCAAGCTTGGAATCAACCCAAAACAGAGACTGGGATTGATGGTCCCACAAGGGGCCCTCACCAAGATCATTGGTAATCGATGCGACTCGCTCGATTTTTGGCATCGCAGAATTCCTGTAAACCAAACGTTGGTTTCGTGATCTTAACAACCATACATTAACGAGCTCGGGTGTGTCGCGCCCGGGCATTTAGGCTACAATTGATCGCGTTTTCCACTCAATTGCAATCCAGTTTGAAGAAATCACTTTGTTTTTTGTTAGCAGTTTGCATGCTTAGCGGATGTGCTTCTTTGGTGTCTGGTATCTCTTCTCGGATGGCAAACGATCTCGCCGATGCAATTTTGAACAGTAGTGACGTTGATACAGTGCGAGAGGGTGTTCCCGCTTACCTGCTTCTAATTGACAGTTTTTTGCGCAGTAGTCCTGAAGATGTTGATCTTTTAGTGGCTGCCGCACGGCTTAATGGTTCCTACAGCACTTTTGCCGACGATGATCGCGCAAAATTGCTAAGCCAAAAATCCTTAGATTACGCGATAAGAGCTGTATGTATTACCAATTCTGATTTGTGCGACCTTCAATCTACTGACTTTGAGGAATTTCAAATTACGGTAGATGAGCTCACTATTGAACAAATAGATGCTGCCTATACGCTTGGCGTGGCCTGGGCAGGTTGGATTCAAGTGCACAGTAGTGATTGGAACGCGATTGGCCAACTTGGCAGGGTTAAGGCATTAATGGAAAAAATAATTGAATTAGACGAGTCCTGGGATGCGGGTGGGGCGCATCTCTATATGGGAGGATTAGAGACGTTATTGCCAGCGGCTATGGGCGGCCGACCTGAGAAGGGTAGAGCTCACTTCGAGCAAGCACTCGAATTCTCGAGCGGCGAGTATTTGATGACTCAGGTGATATATGCGGAACAGTATGCAAGACTGATATTTGACAAGGATCTACATGACCGGCTGCTGCAAGAAGTGATTGATGCAGATCCGGTCGTTGAAGGAATGACATTAACAAACCGAATTGCGCAGGCGCGAGCGGCAGAATTATTGGCGGAATCTGATGAATACTTTTAAGTTGTTTAAGAAGACCGCGTGGGCGCTTATCGTTACGTGTTTGGTTTGCGCGTCCCAGAGTCATGCGAAAACGTTAAAACTAGCGACTATATCGCCTGAATTTCTTGAGTGGATGCAGCAGCTACGCACTAGTACGAAACAGATAGAACAGGTCACTGATGGCAGGGTAAAGTTTAGAATCTATCCGGGCGGCGCCATGGGTGATGATGATACGGTTCTCCGAAAGATGCGCATTGGTCAGTTGCATGGTGGTGTGGTGGCGGCCGGCTCTCTCACCCGCTTCTTCCCGGATTTGCAGATCTATAATCTTCCTTTAACGTTCAAGTCCTATGACGAAGTTGATTACATCCGTCAACGTATGGACCAACGCATTGTCGATGGCCTGCGCACTGGAGGGATAGTCAGCTTTCACCTGACAGAGACAGGTTTTGCGTATCTGCTATCAAAGGATCCGGTCAAAAGTGTAGAGGATGTTAGGAAACTGAAGGCGTGGATTCCTGATGGCGATCCAATTGCCGCAGAGCTAATAAAAACATTTGGTGTCAGTCCTATTCCACTTAGTATTCCTGATGTTCTGCCAGGATTGCAGACGGGGATTATTGATGCAGTTGCGGTTCCTCCGGTGGTCGCTCTGTCGCTCCAGTGGCACAACCATGTCGATTACATGCTGGATCTACCCTTGATCTACGTTTATTCGATGTTGGCGATGGATAGCAAGTCACTTCGGGGTATTAATGATGAAGATCTCGGTCTGGTAAGGGGGCTGTTAGATAAGGTTTTCAAGGAAGTTGACGCGGACAATAGACAGGATAACAAAGACGCGTTTCAAGCTTTGGTTTCTCAGGGCATCAAAGTCACCAAGCCTGGTGAGGATGATCTCCCAGCCTGGGAAGCCATTGCAAAGAAATCAATTGAAGACCTGGTCGGGTCTGGAGAAATCTCCGCGGATATCGTAAGCAGCCTTGAAAACCACCTTAGTCGACATAGAAAAGAAGGTCGCGCTGACGAAGTTGGCGCAGAATAGGGAGACTCCGCGCGTATGATCGCAAAAGTGCTTCGTGTTCTGCACCAGCTCGAAGATTTAATCCTCGTTGTTGCATTGTTAACCATGTTGCTCCTGGCGATTATGCAGATTGTTATGCGTAATTTTTTCGACGGTGGATTTTTGTCGGCAGAGTCATTTGTGCGGATCCTGGTTCTGTGGATTGCAATGCTCGGAGCGCTCGTTGCTACTCGCGAAGATAATCACATTAACATCGATGCACTGACCCGGTTCCTACCAGAAATCTGGCGCAAGGTTGTTTCCCTTATAAACAATGTTGTTGCGGGAGCGATATGTTTTGCCGTGGCTTACTATGCGTTCGAGCTTGTTGGCTATGAGTATGAAGATCGCACCATTGCGTTTGGCGATGTGCCTACCTGGCTCTGTCAATCAATTCTCCCGTTTGGATTCGGCTTGATGGGTCTTAGATTTTTCGTTAATGGAATAAAAGGACTGTCTGGTTAATGGCAATATTGTTGTCACTAGGAGTGCTTATCCTGGCGCTGATTGGGGCGCCACTATTTGTGGTGATTCTTGCTGCAGCGATGACCGGATTCTATTTCGCTGATATTCCCCTGACTGTTATCACAATCGAAGTCTATCGTCTCGTCGACACACCCTTGTTGTTGGCCTTACCGTTATTTACTTTTTCCGGTTACATCCTGGCGGAAAGTAACCTATCGATGAGACTGGTACGACTGACTCAGGTATTCCTGGGATGGATGCCAGGAGGACTCGCGGTCGTTGCATTTTTTACCTGCGCTTTATTCACGGCATTCACTGGGGCGTCCGGTGTGACGATTGTCGCCGTAGGTGCGTTGTTGTTTCCGGCGCTTGTTCAGGCTGGCTATAGGGAACGATTTTCTCTTGGACTGGTTACCACTTCTGGCAGTCTTGGATTGCTGTTGGCGCCTTCGCTACCTTTGATAATCTACGGTGTCATCGTTCAGCAGATGGACCTGCCTAATCCTTTTACCATACAGGAACTGTTTATCGCAGGGGTGCTACCGGTACTGTTAATGATCGTGCTACTCGGAGCGTATAGTGTCTGCTCCACGCGTGGAATCACCATTGCGCGTACCAAATTTACGGGACAAGAAGCATGGCAAGCCGTCTGGGATATGAAATGGGAATTGCCTCTGCCAATTGTTGTGCTGGGGGGTATCTACTCTGGATTTTTTGCAGTTTCTGAGGCGGCCGCGGTCACGGCGCTGTATGTATTAATTGTTGAGACTCTTATTCTAAGAGAGGTTAAGCTAGGAAGGTTATCGAGCGTCACCGTAGATGCGATGGTGATGGTTGGTGGGATTCTCTTGATTTTGGGCGTATCCCTGGCTTTTACGAACTATCTTATTGATGCTGAAGTACCGCAGAGACTTTTCGATTTCATTAAAACGTTTATCGACGATAAGTTTACGTTTTTAATTCTACTGAACGTTGTGCTTTTGTTGCTGGGAGCAATTCTGGATATTTTTTCGGCGCTGGTCATCATGGTTCCGCTTATTGTTCCAATGGCGCTGGCTTTCGGTATAGATCCGGTACACCTTGGTATCATTTTCCTCGCTAATATGCAGATTGGTTACTTCACTCCTCCCATCGGAATGAATCTGTTTATCGCCAGCTATCGGTTTAAAAAGCCGATTACAGAGCTCTATCAGGCAACCATACCTTTCATGCTGGTGCTGCTTGTAGCGCTGGTGATAATTACTTATGTGCCTGAACTAAGCCTTGTTTTTCTCGACAGATAGCGACATAGGAAAGCGTTAACTTTCAATGCGTCTCGCAAAATGTGAGCATAGTGCTCAGAATAAAGTAATCGTTTTGATGCTGTATACTTTTCGGAAGCTATGATAAGAACAAATAATAATTATAATCATATAGTTATGAGGTAAACCTAGAGAATATCTAGGGTAAAGCGCGTGAAAACTGACAAGGATATATACAAACGGCTGGTTGATATCGGACTGGCATTATCAGCAGAAAAGGAAATCAACAGTCTGCTTGAGAGGATTTTGTGCGAAGCAAAGGAAATCGTTAAAGCTGATGCAGGGACTATTTATCTGCGCACACGCGATGACTCGTTACGGTTCGTGATTGGTTTGAATGACTCCCTGAATATATTTGAGGGAGGAACTAGCAGGCAGGAGGTAACGCTCCCAGAAATATCGCTCTTTACAGCGGATGGTAAGCCAAACATGTTAAATATCGCGAGTCGCTGCGCGGTTGAAGTAGAGAGCATTTTTGTGGATGACTCCTATACGTCGGATGAGTTCGATTTCTCTGGTGCACGCCGATTTGACGAAATGACAGGCTATAGGTCCACGTCATTTTTGACGGTTCCTTTCAAGAATTTTTCAGATGAGTGTATCGGTGTGTTGCAGTTGCTAAATGCACTTGATGAAAAAAAAAATCCCATTGCGTTTCCCAGGAGCAATCAGTCCGTGATTGAGGCGCTTGCGTCTCAAGCTTCAGTCGCAATTGAAAATCGCCGTATGATGGATGAGCAGGAAGCTATGCAGGTCAAACTGGAAAAGGACGTAGACAACCGTACTGAGGAACTTGAGGATGCGCTTTCCAAGCTTTCTGAAGCACATATTGTATTAAAAGAGCTAACAACGATTGATCCCGTAACGGGTATTCGAAATAGGCAATATTTTGAGGAAGTATTTCGTCAGGAATTACTTCGGGCGATTCGACAGCAGTACGACGTAGCCTTGCTTCTTCTGGACATAGATCATTTTAAAAAGGTCAATGATACATACGGCCACCTGGCGGGGGATGAGTGTCTGGCAGGGGTTGGTCAGGCGATTGATAGCATGTTGAACAGACCGTCTGACGTGGTGGCGCGTTACGGGGGAGAAGAGTTCATTGCAGTGCTACCGTATGTCACTGAGTCCAACGCGGTTAAACTGGCAGAACAGTTACGTGAAGACCTGGAGTTGAAGGAATTTAAAGCTGATGGTATCGATATCAAGATCACGGTGTCGATCGGCGTTTCCTCGGGTGTACCCAATACCCTGGAGGAGGGGCGAGAACTTCTTTCCCAGGCTGACGAAGCCCTCTATCGTGCCAAGGGGTCAGGACGAAATCGGGTGGTCAATTACTCAGCTAAGTGATTCAAACTGAACCTGCGCAATAACCATCATCCAAGCGGTAGATAGCTGACCTGGGTCAGGAAGCAGCGTTTCCTTCACGTACTATAAGCTGCCCCGCGTTACGTACTTGGTTTCGACCCGCGTTCTTTGATTCGTAAAGAGCAATATCTGCCGCAGAGATGACATCTTTTGCTCATCTGTTTCCGTCGGGGTCACGGTACATACACCTATACTCATAGTGACGTTGATTTCGTGACCGTCAGCAATGTAGGTAGAGGCTTCGATTCGCTCCCGAATTTGATTCGCGAACGACATAGCATTGTCGTTCTCGATATAGGGGAGTACCGCGACGAATTCTTCCCCGCCGTAGCGAGCAAGAATATCAGCAGGTCGTTTAATGGTTGTACTGATCGTATTCGCGACTGCCCTAAGGCATTCGTCGCCAGCAAGGTGTCCGTAATTGTCGTTAACCTTCTTAAAGTGGTCGATGTCCATGAGCAGCACGGATACCGGATACTGTTCGCGACTGGCTCGTCGCCACTCCTGGCGGAATACCTCTTCAAAGTAGTGTCTGTTTTTAATGCCGGTTACAGCGTCCATCGTGTTGATTTCGCGAAGTGTTTCGTTGACCTGAGATGGCTCCGCCAGGGTGTCTTCGAGCTCAACGGTGCGCTCACTAACCATGTGCTCTAAATCACTACTCGCCTGACCAGGCTCCAAAGACTCTTGTGCCAGCAGTATTTCTTTTTGTTGTAGCTTTGATTGCCGGCGGTACTCCGCTGCAATGGAGAAACTTAAGGTCACGATCATTTCTATGAACCCGGTCGGAAGTGCGTGTTCAGTAAGGAAGTTATTAGGGATCACCTCGAAGCGATTTAGGGCACGAAGAACGAGGCCGATTAGCAAAGTAGAAAAGGCGATGCTCGAGTAAAGCCCTAGTCTGTTTCCCTGAATGGCACTTCTGATACTAAGTGTCATTACCACGCACGATGCGGGGATGGTTAAGGCCAATAGGAAAGGGAAAACGCCGGTCGCGAAAATGGGGTAGGCGATGATACCCAGAATGGCAGGATAGGTTACTGCGTGTAGCACACGAGACCGGATTGGATTATCTTCTTTTAGATTTAGCAGGTGTTCGCAAAGCCAGCCCAGTGACAGAATTGCCAGCGAAAGACTTAGGACAATCATGATGTCATATAGATCTGGATATCTGTCCCATATCTGCGTGATGCCGATACCCAAAGTTGTAATTTGGTACATGCCGATGCTGAAAATTATGCCTAGAAATCCAGCGAGGGCTTTGTGCCGAATAGCAGAATAAAGTACAACATTGAATATGACGACCAGTAACCAAACGCCGAAATAGGCACCGTGGAGCAACTGCAGATTCTGATCATTTTCTTAAAACGGCTCCTTGTTCCAAAGCGACAACGGAAAGTTAAACGCGCCTGATGTTCTCGCTCTGATGAATACTGAGGCGGATTCACCTTGATCCAAATCGATTGGAAACAGGTGATTTCTGTGCGCGATAGCTCGCTTGTCAAACGCGTGGTCGCTACCACTTCTTAGTACTGAAAAATCGCCATCTCTGTGCAAGTAAACGTCGATACTGTCGAAGCGTGCGTATGCCATTTGAAGCAGGAGTTCTTCATTGGCGCTGGATTGGTTGGTTACCTGAAAACGAAACCAGATAGTGGCGCTGGTAAACCCAAACGCAAGATTACTAACTTCAGAATGGATCCATACATCGTCGGGTAGCGATGTGATTCTTTGATGGTTTTTGTTGCTGGAGTCGACGTGGTATTCAATCAGAGGTGCAAGATTAAGATTGTCGAAGTCTGATTGTGCGCTGACGTTGGGACCTGCAATTGACGTCGGGGCAGCAACCAGCAGACAAAGTGCCAGAATGCTATAGACCACTATATTTCTTGGTGTTGCCAGCATCCGATACTCGCGTTGATGGCGTATGAACCCGCCTGATTCATAGCATAGTAATGGCGTTAATTCATGGGGTTAACGGAATGAAATGTAAGGGGTTTCTTACAAAAAACAGGAGATTGCGGTTGGCCTATGTTGCTCGCTAGATGCGTTAAAGTGGGTGTAAGTCTCTGTTTGTCGTTAGAAAATTGCTGGTGTGCTATTATTTGCTGGTAATAATAACAAGGCTTACGACCCGCTGAATAAGGAGGGTGAGTGACCCAGGAAGTACCTTTTAATAGTTTCACGAGGGAACTCAATGTTCATCTCGACCAGATAAGCTATAACGAAATGGCGCCCCCGGTTGAGTATGACGAGGATGGTAACGAGGTCCCGCACGTGCCGCAGTCTCTGGCTATTGGGCCAGGTCATATCTATAGGCTCCTTAGCCCCTACCTATAAGTCAGGTTTTTTGATCAGTTCAGCGCGGTGATGCCACTTGCGGTGTACCTTGTACTATTTCAGCTCTTTATTCTTGGTCAATCCATTGCCGACGCCACAATCATTGCGGGTGGGCTTGTAGCCGTTATAGTCGGTCTGATGCTGTTTATGGAAGGGTTAAAGGTTGGCCTGATGCCATTTGGTGAATCGCTGGGTGTTAGTTTGCCCGCCAAGGCAAACCTTGCGACCGTCTTGACCGTCGTATTCTTATTGGGCATTGGTGTGACTTTTGCTGAACCCGCTATCGGTGCGTTACAGACCGCCGGATCATTGGTAGATGTAGCCAAAGCGCCTTATCTGTATACGTTGCTCACTACCTGGGCAGGCACGCTGGTCCTGGCCGTAGGTGTAGGGCTGGCTGCCGCATTGGGTACCATCCGATTTATCTATGGCTGGAGTCTCAAGCCACTTATCTACATTACCCTGACACTCGTATTGCTCATAAGCATTTATATGTCTACTGATCCAGAGTTGGCGAAGGTCCTTGGTCTGGCTTTTGATTGCGGGGCTGTGACCACGGGTCCAGTAACGGTACCTTTGGTTTTATCGCTGGGTATCGGGATTGCGCATGCGGCGGGTAAGGGCGGCGATTCCTTATCGGGATTTGGGATTGTGACGCTAGCGTCACAATCCCAATAGTGGCAGTGATGTTGTTAACGCTTTACGTTGCTTCCACGGAGTCCCCGGAATCGATCATCGCTTCTGCACAGGCGGTAGCAATCGTGGCTGAAACCCCTTGGTACGAATCAACACCAGGCGTCGAAATTGTTGGTGGCATCCGCGCTATTGTGCCCTTGGTAATATTTCTCCTACTAGTGATGTTGGTGCTATTGAGAGAACCGATAAAAAATCCCAAAATCATCTTTTTTGGTATTTTCCTCTGTGTTCTTGGCATGGTGGTCTTCAATCTGGGCTTAAGCTATGGGCTTTCATTGCTGGGAGGTCAAAGTGGTGGATTGGTACCGGCGGCGTTCACAGCAATCGACAAGGTTGAAAATTCACCGTTGTATTTTCTCGCACTGGGGCTATTCATTGCACTCACATTTGCCTGGTTGCTTGGTTGTGGCGCTACGCTAGCTGAGCCCGCATTGAACGCGCTTGGTATCACAGTTGAAAATTTAACGAACGGATCGTTTAAAAAATCAACATTAATGTATGCGGTTTCATTGGGCGTTAGTTGCGCAATAGCGATTGGCGTCGCGAAAATCATTTTTTCAATCCCCATCGCGTACTTACTGGTTCCTGATTATCTGATTGCGATCATGCTTACGATCATTTCTCACGAAGAGTTCGTAAATATTGCCTGGGATAGTGCGGGAGTTACCACGGGTCCTGTGACGGTGCCTTTGGTATTAGCGATGGGCCTGGGTTTTGGTAATGCGCTGGGTGCCATTGAGGGTTTTGGTATCTTATCGATGGCATCTATCGGTCCCATCATAGCCGTGTTATCAACTGGGGTTTATATTCGCTGGAAGATTTCTAAACGTTATGCGCAAGATGAACAAGAACAGGACGTCGAAAGTAACATTGTTGGAGCACCCATGGTATGAGTAGAGAATTCACAATATTGTCTGATGTATCCATGATTACCTGCGTTGTACAGCGGGGTAAAGCTGATCAGGTGGTTCAGGCTGCACAGGATGCGGGAGCGCAGGGAGCAACCATCTACTATGGCTACGGCAGCGGTGTAAGAGAGCGCCTGGGTATACTTGGCCTGGCCGTTGATGTTGAGAAAGAAGTGATCACCTCTCTGGTCGCTAATGATCAGGTTGATCGGATTTTTGTGCGGATGTATTTTGCGGGTGAGTTGGATGTCCCAGGTGCGGGTATTATTTACGTAACTAAGCTGGAAAAAGCCGCAACGCATATCCCCAAGGAAATCATAGAACTCCTGACTGGTACAGGTGATTAACATGGCTGACGCTATGCAAAATGTTATTACTGATGCGAAGTTGATCACCTGCATTCTGCCAAAGGGTCGGGCAGCTGACCTGCAGCAGGCACTTATTGATGAGAAGGGTATTCACAATGCCAATTATCACCATGCGCGAGGTGTTGGAAGATTTTCGCCAATTTCGGCACGTGGTATCGGAGAGCAGCAGGCGAAAGAAATTCTCGAAATCGCTGTTTCTGCAGAGCAGGCAGATGAGTTGTTTGAGTTTATGTTTTTTGAAGGCGGAATTGATGAACCACACGGTGGAATAATCTTTGTGACCAGCCTGCCTTCTGCGACCCAAATGTCTTTGCCCGATGACCTTCCGGAGGAAGATAGCTAGATCAACCTATTGACCAATGGCTGGAACAACAGTGCCACCATAAAACCGCCATAGAGATCGCGATCCACTCCCAGGTTTAAGCTGAAGTCCACTGGCATATTTGCTGCCAGGCTAAGCACAACGGTCACCGCGATGATATGGAAGGGCCTGGCAGACAGCATCAGGGTGCATATCAACACGAATATCGCGAGAATCAGATAATCACCTGTTATACCCAGTCGGGCCAGTAAATTATCCTCCTGGTTCACGATCATCGTTGTCGAGAGCAATATAAATACCAGTATTGTGCGAGCTACAAGTATCATTCGTTCTCCAAAATATCTTTCGTTATCTATGGTTACCTATTGCGCAACTTTTGGCTGTATCCCGATGTTGAATCTGTGAACTAGCTACAAGCGAGGTGACCAGCGGTAGGTTACGCGTACTTAGAGAACGTTTTGGGGGCGTGTAGGTTTACTGTGCCTATCCCGGTTTTTGCACCACTCATCGGAACTGAAGTGGAAACTTACTCTGGAGAGACCAGTAGGAGCATCTATGGTGTGGCTAACTTGTAGGTTGAATCCAGCGAAGGTTGATCCTCGCAGACGACACGTCCTGTATCTATCAGCCGTATCATCGCTGAAAATACCGACCGTGCGGCAGCACCGTAGAGCTTTTTATCTGTATCAACGTACATGATGGGGACCATCTTGGTGATCTCACTGTAGCCTTTCTTGAGACAGTCGATGATCTGCTCTTCGCGCGCTAGTCGATGTTCAATAAAGGATCGTACAAAATTTTTTACATCCTTGATGCATGTGCCGTGGGTAGGCCAGTAAATTTCCTCATCGCGATCCAATAGCAACTCAAGACTCTGCATATATTGAGTCATATCTCCGTCTGGCGGAGCGATGATGCTGGTGGACCAGCCCATAACGTGATCACCAGTGAAAATTGAGTTTTCCTCACGTAACGCATAGCAGATATGATTGGACGTATGGCCAGGCGTGTACAGAGCCTCTATAGTCCATCCATCACCTTCTATCAAATCACCATGACCAATTGTTACGTCAGGTACAAAGTCCATGTCGCCGCCTTCTTCGACCTGAACGCCTTCTTCTAACTTGCCAGCGCCGTGAGGACCAAAACCATACGTCTTGGCTTGCCAGTACTCCTTTAGGGGCTGTGCAGCAGGGGAATGATCCATGTGGGTGTGCGTGATCAGGATATGAGTGACTGATTCTTCAGTAAGTGAATGCTTAAGTCTGGTTATATGTTCCTCAAGCAGTGGCCCGGGGTCGATTACCGCTACGTTCCCATGACCGATCACGTAGGTGCCTGTCCCGCGGAATGTGAATGCACTCGGGTTCCTGGCAATAATGCGCCGTATAAGAGGTGTTAGTTCCTGTGGTGCGCCATATTCATAATCGAATTCGAAGGTAAACGGAATGGACATATCTTTGCCAAATCTTTGTTTGAAGCTTAGCAGAAACTGGTATTTCCTACAGTCACAACGGAGTTGTAAAACGCAGTCTGTCGGTTCGATTAACGGACACATCAAATGGGACAAATGATTGTGATACGATCTCGTAGATCAAGGAATTGCTATCCATACATTAATCCATACATGGATAACCCCATTGACCTAGATGGGAGAGGAGAAACCGATGTCATCTGAACAAGCCTCATTCAAGCGTCTTATCGATATTGGAATTGCGCTGTCTGCCGAGAAGGACACGAACAAGCTGATGGAAATGATTCTTCTTGAGGCCAAGGGTATTGGCAATGCAGATGGGGGAACACTTTACATACGCGACAAAGATGAGCTGAATTTTGAGATCGTTCGGACCGATTCTCTGGGTATCGCACAAGGAGGGACAACCGGAGAAGAGGTTACTATTCCACCCGTGAAGCTTTTCGGTGATGACGGGGCACCAAACGAAAAAAACGTTGTCAGCTACGCCGCGATCACCGGTAAAACGGTGAACGTTCAGGATGCCTACAATTCAGACGAATTTGATTTCTCCGGTACCAAGAAATTTGACGAGATGACGGGGTTTCGATCCAAGTCGTTTTTGAATGTTCCTTTAAAAAATAATGCCGATGAAGTTATCGGTGTGTTGCAGCTATTGAACTCTCTCGATCCAGCTAGCGGCGAAGTTGTTCCTTTTTCAGGTGATATCTCCCCGTTGGTCGAAGCGCTTGCCTCACAGGCAGCAATCGCTCTCGATAACGCCATATTGATTGACGCGCAGAAGAAACTTCTAAACTCTTTTATTGCGTTGATGGCTAGCGCGGTTGACGCCAAGTCACCCTATACGGGTGGCCATTGCCAAAGAGTACCCGAATTAACAGAAATGTTGACTCGCGCGGCCTGCGATTCCAATGAGGAACCATTTTCTTCGTTTAACTTGAGCGAGGATGAGTGGGAAGAATTACATATAGGCGCATGGCTACATGACTGCGGGAAAGTTACGACACCAGAATATGTAGTCGATAAAGCCACGAAACTTGAAACTATTACAGATCGTATCCATGAGATCAGAACCCGATTCGAGGTTGTAAAGCGTGAATCGACTATCGCGTATCACGAAAAGGTCGCTGCGGGAGCGGATGCTGCTTCAGCCAGGGAAGAATTGGAAGGTCGGCTAAAACAGCTGGATGATGATTATTATTTCGTGGCTGAGTGCAACCGTGGTGGCGAGTTCTTTGATGATGAAAAAATTGCTCGTATTAAAGAAATTGCATCAATCAAATGGACAAGAACGCTTGATGACCGTGCCGGAGTATCAGACGATGAACTAAAACGGTTGAATCTAACGCCGGCGAAGGAGTTGCCAGCAGAAGAAACACTTTTGGCGGACCGCGCGGACCATCTGTTTGAGCACGATGTGATTCCCTATGCCGCAGACCCTGAAAATCGCTGCGGGTTCAGAATGGATGCGCCTGCTAACAAATTTAACAAGGGAGAGATTTACAATCTTTGCATACAGCGTGGCACACTGACTGATGAGGAGCGTTTTAAGATTAACGACCACATCGTGCAAACGATTGTAATGCTTGAAAGTTTGCCTTTTCCCAGGCACCTGGAAAGGGTGCCTGAGATTGCCGGTGGGCACCACGAAATGATGAACGGGAATGGATATCCGAAGCGTCTAATGGGTGCGGAGATGTCCGTTCCTGCCAGGATTATGGCGATTGCGGATGTTTTTGAAGCGCTGACGGCAGCTGACCGCCCATACAAAGCGCCCAAGACGCTTAGCGATAGCATTAAGATTATGTTCTTCATGGTCAAGGACGAGCACCTGGATTCAGAATTGTTCCGTTTGTTTCTTGAGTCTGGTGTATATAAAGAATACGCGGAAACCTACCTCCTGGAGACTCAGATCGACAACGTTAATATCGCTGACTACCTTTAGCTCGCATCGCAGTTATTGACACGAGGTCCCGGTGCGTTACGTTTTCCTTTTATCATTTTTTTTCGCGTTCAAGTTGCATGCCCAGGCGTTAAGCCTGATCGATAGATCCATCACCATTGCGCTGACCCAGGACCCCCCGACTCTAAATACCATTAGAACAACAGACCTGGTGAGCTTCTTTGTTCTTGGACACATTAAAGAAGGGCTATTGCGCTACGACAGGAGAGGGCGTCTCGTTCCAGGGGTTGCTGAGTCCTGGGATGTGCATCCAACGCGCATAGTGTTTCGATTAAGGCAGGATGCTCTATGGTCCGATGGCTCCCCGGTAACCGCTCATGATTTCGTGTTCGCCTGGCGCAGGGTTAATGATCCCGAAGAAGCTGCCCCCTTCGCGGCGATAATGTATCCCATCAGGAATGCCGAGAAGATTCAAAAAGGAGAATTACCTACTACCGCGTTGGGCGTAACCGCACTCGACGATAGAACATTAGTCGTAGAGATGGAGAAGTCCTGTGGGTACTGTCTATCCCTTATGCCTCATGCGACTTTCTTTCCGGTTAAGGAAAGGTTTTACGCAGATGCGGGAAAGAAATACGGTACAGGTCCGGATGAATTGATCGCGAACGGTCCATTCAGGTTAGCGGAATGGAAGAGGGGAACATCGCTTGTTCTGTCCAGTAATAAACACTATTGGAACCGGGATGCCATTTGGTTACAGGAAATAGTCGTTGGCTATATTACAGAAGACAACCGCACACGATTGAATCTGTTCGTGGACGAAAAGATCGCGCTGGTAAAACTAGGTACGGAAACGGTAAAGGACGCTGCCTCTCGTGGACTCAGACTTAGGACCTTTGCGACAGGGGGATTGGCATACCTGCGTTTTAATGTGAGCGATAAAAGTATCTTCCGTCACAAGGTGATGCGCCAGGCAGTCCAGGCAGTATTCGACCCGGAAGTTTTCGTCAATAAGGTGATCGCGATTCCCGGATACAAACCTGCCTATTCGTTTTTTCCAAGTTGGTTGCGGGGTATTGATGGCCGATTTGCTGAGGAGTATCCGGTTCGGTCCAGGAGAATCGACAATGAACTGGGTCGCAGTCTGGTAGAGGGGCTTCGGCGGCAGATGGACCCTGCGGGCTTGCCGATTGTCACGATACTGACGGTCGCCTCACCGACCGGGAGTAAAGTCGCAGAGTACTTGCAAGGACTCCTGAAACAGAGTTTGGATCTGGATGTTCGAGTCGATCAGCAGACCTTTAGACAGTATTTGGACAAGTCTCGTAGAGCGCAATTCGATATTGTGATCAGTAGCTGGTATCCGGACTTTCATGACATTATGACGTATGCAGATTTGCAGGCGTCCTGGAACGCCAATAACCGGGGCAAGTATCGCAGTGACGAGTATGATTCGGTATTGCGTGTTCTACAAAGCGCTACAGCGCTGAAAGAGAGGATGAATGCGGCGGCCATGCTTCAGACGATCCTCATAGAGGACGTGCCTGTTCTTCCAACCGCGGAGACCGGATCAGCCTATATTCAGCATGACAAACTCAAGGGTGTGGTTCGTCGAGTTATCGGGCAGGATCCTGATTTTACCTACGCGAGGATTATCAAGTAGGGGACGTTTGTTGCTAAGAACGCATATCCTCAATAAAACTATTGGACTCGTCGATTGCCTTCTGCATCGCGTCGATGAGTCGATTGACGTCCGTGTTAACAGTGCCCAGTTCGCTTTTGAGTGAGGCAATAGCTCGGGCGTTGAGATTATGTTTGAGAAAGAGGACGTTGTCTTTCAATGTTGCCAACACAGGGTCAATCGCATCTTCCGCGCGCCGCATTGATGAAATAAGTCGAGAATAACGTCGTCTGGTATCGCGCAACTGTCTTTCACTTTCTCGACGTAGATTTTGGCTGGAATACTCTTCCAGTTCGTCTGTCCATTCGTCAAATAGTGCATCGGCTACTGATTCCACGGCGCCAATGCGGTCGTGTATCGTTGAGGCTGCGGTGACGCTATCTTCATATTCATCGTTAAGTTCCTCGTAATAATCTTCGAGATCACCACCGTCAAAATTTACTACCGCACGAAACTGAGTCAGGACATCCTTGAATTGCTCCTGGCCGTCTTCCTGAGCTGATTGAGCCTATCTATCAGGATGTCCCGTTTGTGGACCCCGAATTGTTCCATTGCGTCTTAATAGGTGCTTTCACAAGCGGTCAGGCACACCATGGTGAACACCAGAATAAATGCTCTCATCAATCGACCTCCGTGCAAAAAAAAACTCAGCATATCAGATAATCTCGAAGTAACGATCAAGTTCCCACCGTGAAATCACGTCGTCATCTTCTGTATGTTGTTGGAACTCCATAGCCTCCTTGTGGCGATTGGCAACCCAATGAGCCACAGTATACCGCCCAATAATCTTGGATAGGTAAGAGTCCTGTTCGAGATTTTCGACCGCGTCCGTCAGCGTGGCAGGCAAGATAAGCGGTTGTTGGATGGGAGGAGTTTTCGTCTGATTCACCAGGCCGCTGATTCCGCTCGCAAGAATCACTGAAAGGGCCAGGTAAGGGTTAATATCTGAAGCGCTCACACGATGTTCAATGTTTATGTCATCATCGTTGAGAGACCGAATCGCGCAGTTTGTGTCAGTCCCCCACGTGGAGGTTACCGTCGGTCCTCGTCGGTAGTCGTTAGCAGTGGGCCGTAGGAATGACATTGTGGCATTCAATTCCTGCACGAGCCCGCCGATCCAGAAACTGCGTGCATGCTCTGGAGGCGTCTGGTCACTTGTGAGTGTATGACGGATATGTATCGCGCCATTGTAGTCGGATGTAGGTGTGGTCATGAATGTCGCAGCAAGGCTGTAATCGACAGCGACTTCGTACAGCACCTCCTTGGTTCGGATGACACAATCTGCGCTAACAAGCGGATCTCCCGGTAGCAAATTCAGCTGCACTTGACCATTTGCCAGATTGTTCCAGCTCTCGAATTCGACTCCCAGATAACCCATGCGTTCAGTGACTTCACCCATGAAGTCCCTGATGTGGTATGCGCGACGGATTGAATGTGTTTTTGTTAATCCTGAAACTGGTGCTAGGTTTTGATAGCTATCTCCCCTTATCTGATCATATGGTGAGTCAAACAGACAGAACGCCAACTCAAAGGCAACCTGTGCCTGATAATGTTGTGCCTCGAGTTGTTCAACGATTTTTCTAAGTGTTGTACGAGGACAGAAACTGATGGGTGTGCCGTCTTCAGAAGCATACTCCGCAATACAGTGACCAAGGTTAGGATTGTGGCGGTCTTGTATCAGAGTGGTGAGGTCAGGTCTTAACAGTAGTTCGGGCCAGTTCTTGTCGGCTACGCCGTGCTCTGTTGATTGTGCTAGTTCACGGATATGGCAACCATCAGGTAGCGACTTTACGAATGTGTGGCGGTGTATATGTGAACCTAGTCCGGATCCATCCAACGTGGTCACCATTGTTCGTATGACATCCAGGTGGTGGCGATCCAGCCAGTGGCCTAGGCTATCCTCTCCTCTAAAAGAAGACATACCGGCAACTCATGGTTATTCATTTTCCACGAATTCGACCACTTCCAGTTGGAAGCCGGATATGGCGTTGAAGCGGGTAGGTGAGCTTAGTAAACGCATCTTGCCAACACCAATGTCACGTAGTATTTGACTGCCCGTCCCGATGAGTCGGTAGACGCCCACTTCATTATTGTGACGCTGTACCGGTGGAACGTCAGGGAAATGATTGACCTGTGCCAATGATTCTTCCTGGGAAGGTTCCTGTCCGACGATGACGACAACACCGTTGCCCTCCTTAGCGATCCTTTCCATGGAATCGTGCAACGACCAACTGGGTTTTTCGCCAGGGCGCTCGGTCAACAGAATGTCTCGTAACGTATTCAATACCTGAACCCGGACAAGGCAGGGTTCTACTTCACTGATTTGTCCTTTCACCAGGGCAAAGTGAACACATTCGGATATCTTATCGGTATAGGTGTGTAGATTAAATTCCCCCATCGCTGTGGGGACAGTCCGCGTGTCCTTTAGTTCTATCGTTTTGTCATAGAGCGTTCGATATTGAATCAGATCTGCGATAGTACCGATCTTAATTCCATGTTGAGTCGCGAATGTTTCAAGTTCTGCTCGCTGAGCCATGGTGCCGTCTTCATTCATCACTTCAACAATTGCAGCCGCCGGTGTGTAGCCGGCCATGCGTGCCAGGTCGCACCCGGCTTCTGTATGACCGGCACGCGTTAACACGCCACCTTCTTTTGCGATAAGCGGAAATATATGTCCAGGCATAACAAGATCAGATGGCTTGGCATTCTTAGCGACGGCGGTGCGCACGGTCTTTGCTCTGTCTGCCGCGGAAATTCCGGTAGTGATGCCGTCAGCCGCTTCAATGGAAACGGTAAAGTTGGTCTCGTGTAGCGAGTTGTTGTGTTCCACCATCAGGGGCAGATTTAACTGTCGAGCTCGATCTTCCGTAACGGTCAGACAGATTAACCCGCACGCATAACGCGCGAAAAATGTGATGTGCTCCGGCGTGACCACATCCGCAGCGATAATAAGGTCGCCTTCATTCTCCCGGTCTTCATCATCCATGATGAGTACCATTTTGCCTTGTCGGAAATCTTCCAGGATTTCTTCGACTGAGTTGATAGGCACTTCAGGCCTCAAATTCTTGGTTGAGCCGGAATTATAGGCTATATGTGGAATGCATACGATGTTAGCTGGCGCATCGAATAGCGTATAATCCCAAGCGCAAATAGTAAGGTAACCCAATGGCATCTGATAAGAACTCGTTCGTAAGCGCGTTGCGAGAGATATGTGGTGACGACATGATTACTGATGTCGCTCGCTTGAAGGTTTATGAAACTGATGGGCTAACTGCGAAGAAGAGGGTGCCATGGATAGTTGTATTACCTTCCACGGTGTCAGAGGTACAGCGTATTGTAGCGTTATGTGCTAGGCATAAGGTGCCGGTTGTTGCTCGCGGTGCTGGAACTGGTCTTTCTGGCGGCGCAATGCCCCATGGCCATGGCGTGTTATTGAGCCTCGCGAAGTTCAATAAAATTCTGGAGGTAGACGAGAACGCACGTCTTGCGCGCATCGAACCAGGCGTTACTAACCTGGCGATCACGAAGGCGGTGGAACATCTGGGGCTATATTACGCCCCTGACCCATCGTCCCAAATTGCCTGCACCATTGGTGGGAACGTGGCTGAAAACTCAGGGGGAGTTCATTGCCTAAAATATGGCCTCACTGTACACAACGTGATGGGCCTGAAGGTCGTGTCACCCAAGGGAGAGATATACGAGCTTGGCGGTGATGCACTGGATGCGGCAGGGTTTGATTTGCTTGCCGTGATGCACGGTTCCGAGGGCATGCTTGGCATCGTAGTAGAAGTTACAGTCAAACTGCTGGAAAAACCGTCGGGTGTATGTGTGGTACTAGCCGCGTTCGATAGCGTAAATGCTGCTGCTGGTTGTGTGGGTCAGATTATTGCTGACGGGATCCTCCCGGCTGGATTAGAGATGATGGATCAGCTTGCCGCGGAAGCAGCAGAAGCTTTTGTTCATGCTGGCTATCCCACTGACGCCGCGTCGCTGCTTCTGTGTGAATTGGATGGTAACGCGAAGGAAGTGCAAGTGCAGCACGAGCAACTATTGTCAATTTTGGATCGCTGTGACGCTAAAAGCGTTTCAACTGCATGGGATGAGGCTGAACGTTTCAGGCTATGGCAGGGGCGTAAAGCAGCCTTCCCAGCCGTAGGTCGCATTGCGCCAGATTACTACTGTATGGATGGTACGATTCCTCGCAAGGAGTTACCGGAGGTGCTTACGGCGATTACTAAGCTGTCAGAACAGTTTGATTTACCTTGTGCGAATGTCTTTCACGCCGGAGATGGTAATTTGCACCCATTGATACTCTATGACGCAAACGATAACGACCAATTGCAAAGAGCGGAGGAATTCGGAGCGCAAATTCTAGCGCTCTGTATCGAGAAGGGAGGCACCATCACTGGCGAACACGGTGTGGGTGTCGAGAAGATTGATCAAATGTGTATTCAGTTTGACGAGCAGGAACTGGAAATATTTCACGGGATTAAGTCGAGTTTTGATCAACAGGGAATCCTTAACCCTGGTAAAGCAGTCCCGACATTGAGCCGCTGTGCAGAATTTGGCGCCATGCATGTCCACGTGGGAGAGGAAAAACATTCGGATCTGGAACGTTTCTAGATGTATTCCAATGATGCAACGGATTCGCTGATAGAATCAGTCACGGACGCGCTTCAGTATAAGAAGCCTTTGTGGCTGAGGGGCGGTAATAGTAAATCGTTCTTTGGTAATCCATCTGATACAGATTGCACTGAGCTTGACCTTCGTTGCCATGCCGGAGTTATCGACTACGTGCCTGATGAATTGGTCATTAGTGTCCGAGCGGGCACACCGCTTACAGAAGTTGTTGAACTGCTTGAGCAGGAAGGTCAGATGCTGCCTTTTGAACCACCGAATTTCGGTGGAGCATCCACGATCGGCGGTGTTATCGCCAGTGGGTTGTCCGGACCAAGACGACCATACACCGGGGCAGTACGTGATTTTGTGTTGGGTGTGAACCTGCTCTCCGGCAATGGCTCGGTCCTTTCTTTTGGCGGTCAGGTGATGAAAAACGTCGCGGGATACGATGTATCACGTCTGGTGGTTGGTGCGATGGGTACGCTTGGGGTAATTATGGATGTGAGTCTCAAAGTGTTGCCAAAGCGTTCACCAGAAGTCACCTGGCGAGTTTCCGAAGTGCCTGCTTCGATCGGTAACCTTAGCGCCCACGCAATAGTCAATGGGCAGCACTACATTCGTGTGCCGGAAGGGGAAAGCCTGGCAGGCGAGGTGGTTGATAATGACTTCTGGCGGCAACTTGCCACGCACGAATTGTCGAGCTTGAAAGAGGGCGACGCGTTGTGGCGTATCTCGGTCCCGCCGTCATCAAAGCAGTATCTTGATGAGGCCACCGTCGTGGAGTGGGGGGGGGCGCTTCGCTGGGTCGCGGATCCCAAAGCGCATCCACATGAGGTACTGGAATCTGGGCATGCGACACTTTTTAGGACAACCGATGACTCTGAGCGGACTCGATTCCAGCCGCTGGACCCGGTTGTGGCGCGAATTCATGAGAAGTTAAAGCACAATTTTGATCCGCAGGAAATTTTTAACCCCGGTAGGATAACCTGGCATGCAAACTAACATTCATCCAGATCTTGTTGGAAAGGATAAAATCGCTGAGGCAGAGGAAATACTGCGAAGTTGCGTGCACTGCGGATTCTGTATGGCGACCTGTCCGACGTATCAGCTACTCGGTGACGAGCTTGATGGTCCGCGTGGTCGTATTTACCTGGTAAAGAATCTACTTGAAACCAATAGCATGGACGATCAATCTGCCACGCACCTGGATCGCTGTCTTACTTGTCGTTCGTGTGAAACCACTTGCCCTTCCGGGGTGAGATACGGTCGATTGCTCGACATCGCCAGGGATTTGATGGTCACACGGGTGCGTCGTCCTTTGCGCATTGAGGTGCTGTCGCGTTTGCTGCGTTGGACCGTGCCACATCCAAGGGTTTTTGGTGCTTTGTTGAGACTGGGTCAACTAGTTAGACCGGTATTGCCGATGTTCATTGCTGGCAAGGTGCCCCTCCGGCAGACTTCAGTGGCACTGAATGACTTGCCAAATGGATCAGCGGACAAAACCGTGATTCTGCTCCAGGGTTGTGTCCAACGCGCAGCTACGCCGGGCGTAAATGAGGCGATTCAAAGTTTGCTGCAGGCATCCGGTTGTGCTGTGGAATATCTTACAGAAGAGGGTTGCTGTGGCGGGTTGGATTACCACCTGTCTGACCATGAGACTGGCGTCCGTCGGATGCAAACCCTGGTCGATCAATTATATCCAAGACTGGACTCGGTAGAGGCCATTGTCTCCTCAGCGAGTGGCTGTGGTGTCACCATAAAGGAATATCCGGAGATCCTGGATTCATCCTACGCGGATCGTGCTGCGGCTATAGTGGACAAAGTTGTTGATATTAGCGAACTTCTGGATCAAGAGAGTTTTACTTGCCGGCCCATCCGTGTTGCGGTGCACACGCCCTGCACCCTGCAGCATGGACAACAGATAGATGGTGTTATTGAACAGATTCTGGCTCGGGCAGGATGTGAAATTGTTCCTTCAAACGAAGGGCACCTGTGTTGTGGTTCTGCCGGAACCTATTCCGTTTTGCAGCCTAAGTTAGCCGAGCGTTTAAGAGACCGAAAATTGGGATCGTTACTAAGAGAGGAGCCTGAAGTCATCGTTACCGCAAACGTAGGCTGTCAGCTGCATCTGCAGAGTGGTACGGGGACTCCGGTAATGCATTGGACAGAGCTACTCGCTCGCCAGCTTTAAGTTTCTACTTAAGAAGCTTGCTGGTAAACCCACCACAATAGACCCTTCTGCGCGTGAAGGCGGTTTTCCGCTTGTTGAAAAATGATTGCTCTGGGGTCGCGGACCATATCTGGTGTGATTTCGAATCCGTCATGGATCGGCATGTCATGCATGATTTTGCAGGAAAGCCCGTTTAGTAGTTCTGCGTTGATCTGGTACGGCATCATTTGCTCAAGCTTGGCCCGTTTCTCTGTCTCGTGTGCTGGATCATTGAAGTACTGCATATCAATCCAGGTATCGGTATATACAAAGTCTGCGGTTTGAATAGCGTCTCTGGGCTCTGTCGTATGGTTTACAAAACTTGATGATCTAATGATTTCCTGAACGTCTATGTCGAAACTCTCACCGTTATCAGTTACTTCCGGCGTGGCAAGGGTTAGTTTGATGCCAAGTTTGTCGCAGAGAATGGATAGTGAATTCGATACATTATTCTGCACACCAAGATAGACCAGATGAGCAGAGGAAATGTCTCCATATTCCATCATGGTCAGCACGTCGGTCAGAGCCTGGCATGGATGATATAGCTCGCAACATCCATTGATTACTGGAACCTGGCTTCCTGCGATGATTTTAGTGAGATCACTGTGGTAAAGCAGTCGCGCCATGATGCAGCTAACATTGCGTGACAAATATTCTGTCTCATACTCAATACCGGAGAGCACGAAATTTGAAGTCTGCCAGTCTATATAGATACCGTGGCCGCCAAGTTCTGTCATGGCGACCTCAAAGGATACCCGGGTCCTGGTAGAAGTCTTCTGGAATATCATTGCAAGTGACTCACCTTGCAGCAGATCTCTAAATTCCTGGGGATTGGCTTTTATTTCTGCAGCCTTAGCGAGGATTGACTCTAATTCTGCGGTTGTTAGGTCTTTTAGATTAGGTATATGTCGCATGTGTTTTACTCATCTTTCCCGATGAGTCTCCAGAAAAAAAGTCCAGCGATGCTAGCTTTCCATGGACTACTTTCAGCGATTTCGTTATCCCGTCATGGGGAATAAGAAAAGGCGCAAATTACCGTATTAAAACGGGTTTGTATACCCCAAATTTGGAGCGTTGTATCGTCGCTGTAAACACCGTAGCCTTCCCATTACGTTAGGTGTCGAATAGGTGATATATGTGCGGTCGGTTTAATGTGGTGCAGCATCCCATGATGCGATTTCTGCAGGAGATTACCGGTCAAAGCTTTTCGGTCGAGACCAGCCTGAATGTTACGCCTACGGAGCAGACGCCGGTTCTGGTGCAATCAGATTCATCGTGGGAACGCCGCAACATGCGTTGGTGGCTGATTCCCCATTGGTCAAAAGAGCCCACGACGAAATACACAATGTTCAACGCAAGATCCGAGACGCTGGAAAAGAGTCGCGCGTTTCGTGAACCCTTTCAGCAGCGTCGATGTGTTTTGCCGGTATCGGGTTACTATGAATGGAAGACGGAGTCTGGTGTAAAAGTACCGTACTATATTGAACCAGAATCAGAAAATGGACTCGCACTTGCCGCCTTGTGGGATCGTTGGCATGGTAACGATAAGGTTATAGAGAGTTGCACCATTGTTACCGCAGCAGCGCCACAAGCGATGGAGACAATTCACAACAGAATTCCAGTGCATCTGACCCGGGAGCAGATAGATTCGTGGGTGAATGCGAACACCGATCGAGAAACTTTAGCTAAGCTGCTGGCACCCGAGGTTCGTGTGCCTCTGAGGGTTACGGCTATGTCTACATATGTGAACAACGCTCGTAATAAGGACGAGCGTTGTCTGGAGCCGCTGGGGGAGGCGGTGGTTATTCATTAGGCCTTTCGTGTCCCCGAATCAAACAAGGACGGAAAGAACCACTTCGCCCCGGCCGGTTCTTCCAATAGCAATTGTTGTCTAAAGGTAAGGTTAGCCCCCTTGGGCGCAGTAACTCGCGTTCTGGAGCAGGTAAGCTGGGATGCACAGTATTTATAGAGCAGTGACCGTCGTTCATGATCCGCGGTCCAGGCTGCAGTCGCGTGGGTCGTCGCCTCGCCGAAAACACTATGCTGACGGCTGGTGCCTCGGGGCAAATGACTATGTCAGAGTTCTGCGCCTGGCGTACGCGATCCGGCATTCGGAAATGACTATTGTGGCTGCCGGGGATTAGTCGAAGACCACCCTTGTCACCACCACTATCTGTCAGATTCAGGACAGCAACACCAAAACCATGCAAGGCCTGAAATCCTGGCTGAGCATAGTATTTGCTTCGTTCCGCATAGGTAAAGGGCTCGGAAGCGCCATAATCGGAATGCAGTTTGCCATCAGACATGCCTTTTTGCATGCGCATGCCAAAGATGCGATCCAACCGAAAGGCGTCACCGAGTTGCATGCGCATGATATCCAAAATAAGTGGATGGTCGATCAGGTCTACCAGGGGCTGCCCCCAGGCTAGAAATCCGGGGCCTGATTCTTAGGATCCGCCGGCCATGCCGAAGCGGTAAATCTTATAGAGGCGCTCTTCTTCTTCCCAGTTTTCTGGTAGCGGTGGGATGTTGTCTTCGACCAGGGAGTTTAATTCAGCAACCTGTTGCTCGGTTAATACATTCTCGATGACCAGGTAACCTTGGAGATCGTAGAGATATTGGTAGTACTCTGCGTCTTCTTGGCTGAAGTATTCCATGTTCTCCTTGTCAGATGCATTTTCGATTGTCTCTTAATTAACTCCTGCGGAATCAATAGGCGACGCAGATGCGTTTTGCCTTCGGCAAAGCCACATCTAGCCGCATCTAATCGTTGGTGTACCCGTCTTTGCCAGGTCCGCTGTCTCCCTCGGCGCCCTCCTTGCTCGCAAGGGCTCTCTCTTTGGGCGCACTGTCGCGTTCGCCACGAAAGTCATTGAAGGGACCATCGCGCCACTCCAGCGCAGCCTTAAGTCCGCCTTCTGCTACATGACGGCGGAATTCACCCGCGGCAGGTCGATGCTTCGACATGGCCTCGATGTCTGTACCTACCATGAGTGCGGTACGAATACCCATGATTTCATACTGTCGTTTGACGGCTCGCTTGTTGTAGTTCAATTGATCGTTGTCGATGTGGCCCAGGCGCTTGGCGAATTTCATCGTGAATTCGTCTAGATCTTCAGCATCAACTGCATAGTTTGCCCAGCCATAGGTCTCCATTTGTTCACCAGAGAACCAATCGCCGGTATAGGCAAATTCATGGGCTTTCGCCATCGGTAGATACCACGGAGCCCACATCATATCCATGGTTCCCATGGCCCGTACGGGTGGGTAACCGATTCGTGCATCTCGCGCCACGATGCGCATATCACACATGCTGGTAAGCTCGGTACCACCAGCGAGGCAGTACCCATGAACCTGTGCGATAACTGGCTTCGCAAGTTCCCAGATCATCCAATGGCCCATGAGTGCGTGTCGTGACCAGTCGTAATGTTGCGGATGCGTGGAACCGGTATCGGGCATTCCTGAACGATGACTGACGTATTCGCTCTCTTCCGGTTGGGGTGCCAGGTCGTAGCCTGCCGAGAAAGCTCGGCCGTTCGCCTTGAGAATAATGACACCGATTTCCTGGTCGTATTCCGCCTCTTTCATGGCGTCGTAAACTTCGCCACGCAACGCATGACTCAGGGGATTCAGTTTTTCTGGGCGATTCAACGTGATGATGGCCACGCGTCCATCGGTCTCATAGGTAATATTGTTGTATTCCACTTAGGGTGGCTCCTTTACTTGGTGAAAAACATAACTTTTGTGAATGTAGTATAGAACGTCAATGATGACACGAACCAGTTGCCTGGTCACTCTGTTGGCAACAGTATCTATCCGGCGCACAATGTGTCCAACCATAATATGTCCAACCACAATGTCACCAACCACAATGGGGATATGACATGAAATTATCATTGCTGGCACTACTACTGTTGTCCTGTCAGGTATTCGCCGCTAGTCCCGAAGCGGTTTACGGAGAAAACGGCATGGTGACTTCTCGGTCCGCTCTGGCATCGGAGGTTGGCGTTGAAATCATGCGGGGAGGCGGTAACGCAGTAGATGCTGCTGTGGCGACGGCATTTGCGCTTGCGGTGACATATCCTTCGGCGGGAAACATTGGCGGTGGAGGATTCGTTGTCGTTCGGTTGGTAACTGGCGAAGTGGTGACGCTTGATCATCGTGAAAGGGCACCGATGAGTGCATCCCGTGATATGTATCTCGACGATGAGGGCAATGTTGTTCAAGGCTTGTCTACCAGATCTCACAAAGCGGTGGGTGTGCCTGGCTCGGTAGATGGTCTGCTGACGTTGCTTGAGACGCATGGGACCCTGAATCGACGAAAAGTGATTCAGCCCGCAATAAACCTGGCGCGCAGAGGATTCCCGTTAACCTATGACCTGGCACGCCAGTTTGCTTCAGTCTTAACGAGAATGAATTCGTATCCGGCTTCTTTAGATAAGTTCTCCAATAGGGGAAAACCCTATTCACCCGGTGATATATGGAAGCAGCCTGATCTTGCGAAAACGCTGCAAAGGATAATGTCGAGGGGGAGCTCAGGTTTCTATGATGGACCGGTTGGGGCGTTGATCGTCGAAGAGATGCAACGGAATAACGGCAATATCGCTGCTGCTGATCTCGCGAATTATCGTTCAGTATGGCGCGACCCGGTTCAAGGCACATATCGCGGTTACGAAGTCTGGGGGATGGGCCCTCCCAGTTCGGGCGGTGTATTAGTTATTCAGATTCTTAACATGCTGGAGTCGTATGATCTTGGTGCCATGGGTTATGGCAGTGGGGCGGTAATTCATCATATGGTGGAAGCTGAGCGTCGCGCCTATGCGGACCGTGCTGAGCACCTCGGAGATCCCGATCACTACGAAGTACCGATTGCGATGTTAATTGACAAACAGTACGCGCGTGCACGTTTTGCAGATTTTGACCCTGATCTGGCTTCTGAGAGTAGCGACATTGATGCAGGGCAATGGGTTAAGGAGAGCCCTGAAACGACCCACTTTTCCGTTATGGACCGTGACGGGATGATGGTTTCCTTCACGACTACCCTCAACAGTGCGTACGGTAGCAAGATCGTCGTGCCGGGAACGGGAATCCTCCTAAATAACGAAATGAACGACTTTTCGATCAAACAGAATACGCCTAATCAATTTCAGCTTATCGGTCGAGTCGCGAATGCAATAGAACCGGGGAAACGGATGTTGAGTTCCATGTCTCCAACCATCGTTACCAAAGATGGTGAGCCGTTCATGATTACCGGTTCACCGGGTGGTTCGACCATTATTACCACAGCGTTACAGGTTATTGTGAATGTGATTGATCATGGTATGGGTATAGGTGATGCAGTGTCTTTGCCTCGATTTCATCACCAATGGTTACCTGACCGAATTCTGCATGATGCGTTTGCGATATCTCCTGATACTCGAGTAAAGCTGAATGAAATGGGACATAGGAATATCGTCCAGTCGAGCAGAGGTATAGGAGACGCGAATTCCATTCTGTATCGCGATGGAACGATGCGTGGGATAAAGGACCCTCGCGGCGATGGCGCTGCGATTGGTTTTTGAGCAATGAGAGCCTGCTTACCCTGATGAAAGTACTGCTGATTGATGCCTTTAACCTGATACGAAGAATTTTCGAAGCTCGGTCAGATTCTGATCTCGAGTCTGTTGTCACTGCGTCTACACAGTCATCTCAGCGCGCACTGCGTGAACACGAACCGTCACATGTCGTCATGGTGTTTGAAAAACATGACCGAACCTGGCGACATTTGCTTTACAGGGACTACAAAGCAAACAGGTCGCCGACACCGGAAGTTTTGCTGGGTGGAGTGGATGCGTTCGTTGCTGGTTTCAAAGAGATTGGTATCAACTCGTTCGCACTGGAAAGCTATGAAGCGGACGATGTGATAGCTACTTTCGCTGCGGGTGTGGCGCAAGCGGGTAATCAGGCGATCATTCTTTCGTCTGACAAAATGTACTTACAGCTCCTTTCCAGGCACATCAGGGTTGCCAATCACTTTACTCATCAGTTTCTCGAGGAGAGCGACGTGGAACAGCGCTATGGGGTTGGTGTAGCGCAATTGAAGGATTATTGGTCTCTGGTGGGAGACAGCTCAAACAACATAAAGGGCGTGCCAGGTATTGGCCCTAAAACGGCAGTAACGCTACTAGGTCAGTACCATAGTCTCGATCGAATGTTGTCGGAACAGGGCGATGATAAAGTACTGAAGAAGGTACAGGAGAATGAGCATCTGGCGATTCGTTGTAAGCAGCTAGTTACACTAAAAACGGATGTGGGTCTCGGTACAAATCTTCGAAGCTTCAGGATGGGGTAAATGCGCAATACACAGGGTAAAATCCTGTTTTTTTTGAAGGATTCAAAGTGACTGAACTTGCCTGCTTTAAAGCCTACGATCTACGCGGCCGAATACCCGATGAGTTAAACCCGGATATTGCCTATAGCGTGGGTAGAGCTTACGCGGAATTTCTGGAGCCTAGGAAAGTTGTGGTTGGTCATGATATTCGATTGTCGAGTCCTGAGATCTGTAACGCAGTGGTAGAAGGCCTGCTGGACGCCGGCGCAAACGTGTATCACATCGGTGAGTGCGGTACCGAGGAAATTTACTTTGCCACCGCGCACTTTGAGATGGACGGCGGGATTATGGTCACCGCAAGTCACAATCCCAAGGGCTATAACGGTATGAAACTGGTGCGCGAAGACGCAAAGCCCATCAGCGGCGACACGGGGTTGGACGAGATTGAACAAATGGTCATTGCGAATGACTTTAAGGGTTCACCTAACAGAGGTGTGATGGAATCTCTGGATCACCGGGATGCATATATACAATGTCTTTTAGGCTACGTAGATGGCAATCAACTGGGGGAACTGCGCATCGTTGTGAATGCGGGAAACGGAGGCGCTGGCGCCGTCATTGACCGGTTGGAGTCATTCCTCCCGTGTGAGTTCATAAAGATTCATCATGAGGCAGATGGGGATTTCCCCAACGGAGTGCCGAATCCTCTTTTGCAGGAAAACCGTGGGCCGACTATCGATGCTATCAAGGAAAATCAGGCTGATTTGGGTATTGCATGGGATGGGGACTTCGACCGTTGCTTCTTTTTTGATGCGTCGGGCAGGTTTATCGAGGGTTACTATATTGTTGGCCTGTTGGCGCAGGCGTTTCTTGAGCAGGACCCGAATTGTAGCGTCGTGCATGATCCTCGTTTAACCTTGAACACGATCGATATCGTTAATGCGCATGGCGGACAAGCCATACAAAGCAAGACGGGGCATGCGTTCATCAAGGAGCGCATGCGTAGTGAGGGTTCAGTATATGGTGGCGAGATGAGCGCGCATCACTATTTTCGAGATTTTTCGTACTGTGATAGTGGAATGGTACCCTGGTTGTTGGTTATTGGGCTGATGAAGCAGAAAGGAAAATCGCTAGCGGAACTGGTCGACGAGAGAATGAGAATGTATCCCGCGAGCGGCGAGATTAATAAGCATATCGATGACCCCGCGTCAGTCATTGAGTCGATTGAAACCTATTACGCGGAGACTGCTTTGGAGGTGGATCATACGGATGGGCTCAGTGTGACGTTTGATACCTGGCGTTTCAATGTGAGAATGTCCAACACAGAACCTGTGGTTCGTCTTAACGTGGAAAGTTGTGGTGACGAGGCACTGATGCGGTCGAAAACTGAAGAGTTATTGGCGCTAATGGGCACCGAGGGATAGGGGCTACCCCTCAATTATCTCTTAGCCGTTGCTTTATGGTGCTGGGACGCGGATAGCTTTTGTAGCGTGATGAGGTCGACCAGGATTTTACCTGATTCAGAAATGAAAGCGTCAGGCGTGTAGGCTTCTTCATCTTCTTCTTCTTTGGTTGATTCCTCCTTCACCGGGACGATTACACTGTCGGAAACCGCGGTGGTAGCTATCTCATTTCCTTTGAGTGAGTCTTCTTCACCAGATTGAGTTTCTTCTGCGGTGGCAGATGGCACAGCAGCGGGAGTGGCTTCGGCAACCGATTGGTGATCTTGGTCTAGTTCGTCCAGCGAAGCAATTTCGTCCAAACCCTGTGATTTGCGCTTTTTGTTTTCCAATGCTAACCAGAATTGTTCGGTTTCGTCCTTCTCTTCGAGGCGAATTTTCTCGTTCAGGCTTCGCATCTCAGAATTTGCCTGTCGTCGCTGGTATGCAATCGCCTCCTGTTCATAGATAAACGCCGGGTCAGTTTTTATCCGGGTCTCGTGCAAGTTGCGTAAATCAGGTATCAGCTGCCCGGTAAGAGATTTAGTTCGATATAGGGTTGCGCGAATGGTATCCCAGGGTAAAGGGTCATCCAATGCGCTTTCACCTATGGTTTCAGGATCAAAATTAGCGGGGTAAAGAATGTCAGGAATGATTCCTTTGTGCTGATTACTTTCGCCCGAAATTCGATAGAATTTCATTTGAGTAAGTTTCAACTGACCTCGACTGAGTGGGACAATTGTTTGAACAGTACCCTTACCAAAGGTTCTGCTACCGATGATTACTCCCCTCTGATAATCCTGAATTGCCCCCGCGAAAATTTCTGAGGCGGATGCACTGAGTCGATTAACCATGACTGCAAGGGGACCGTCGTACACCGTGCTAGGGTTTTTGTCTGAAAGTAGTTCTACTCGATTGCTTTTATAGCGAATCTGTACGATTGGACCCCGGTCGATAAACAGGCCCGTCATCTGCTTGGCTTCAGTTAACGAGCCACCTCCATTATTGCGTAGATCGATAATGACACCCACGATGTTTTCTCTCTTTAAATCCTGCAATAACTTTCTAACATCGCGAGTTGTACTGCGATAATTTCTGTCGCCAGCCTGAAATGCTTTAAAGTCAGAATAAAATGCGGGGACGTCGATAACGCCAACCTTGTATGTTTGGCCAAATTGCTCAAGTTCAATCACCTCAGACTTGGCTGCCTGTTCCTCCAGCTTGACTGTGTTGCGTGTAATCTGAATGACTCTGGATTCGGAGGCCTCCAGACCCGATGGAATAATGTCGAGCCAGACCATCGTGTTTTTCTTACCTCGAATGAGCTGTACTACATCGGTGAGTCGCCATCCGATCACGTCAACTATTTCATCTTCGTTCTGGCCTACACCAATGATTTTGTCATTGGGTTCCAGCATTTTAGATTTGTCGGCCGGACCGGCTGGAACGAGGCTAACAACTTTGGTGAATTCTTCTTCCTGCTGCAGAACTGCGCCAATGCCTTCAAGAGACAGGCTCATATTGATATTGAAGTTCTCCGTACTGCGAGGAGAGTAATACTGTGTATGTGGGTCATAGGTTTCTGTGAATGAATTGATATAGAGTTGATATACGTCCTCACTTTTTGTTTGTCGTGTGAGTCCCAATCTGCTCTGATACCTCTTGGTCAACAGCTCCTGAATTCTCTCCGGTTCCTTTCCGGCAAGTTTTAGATTGAGAACTGCATCCTTAATTCGTTTGCGCCAGGAAGCGTCTAATTCTTCTTCTGTAGTGGCCCAGGGATAGTCTCTTCGGTCAAGAAGGAGTTCCTCGTCCTTGCTGAAGTCAAGGTGATCAATTCCTGCTTCGAGGAATGCGATTACTTTCTCAAAACGTGATATGAGTCGATTGTGATACACATTCCAGATAACAAACGCCGGTTCGAGATCGCCCTTGACCAGCGCGTCGTCTATTTTGGTCCGGTACACTTCGAATGCGTCGATATCGCTCTGTAACAGGTATTGTTTTTGTGGATCCAGATTTTCAAGGTACTTATCGAAGACCTTTTCCGAGAGTGAATCGTTCAAGGTGGCTTTGACGTAGTGCTTGCCCGCCAACTGGTCTACGATCTCCCGAGTGGTGTACGCATGTACCGGCATCGGTTCCAGCGGTTTTAGAATTCCTTCAGGTACATTGCCGTATATACCGAGCGATCCCAGCATCAAGCAGACACTGGTAAATGCAACTACTACCGTTCTCATAAATGAAATCCTAATACGCGACGCCCCTGTGGGTCGAAACCTGGTTTACAGAATTAGTCCTTTGTGGTCAGGAACTAGTTTAGTTTTATGGCTCCAAATGAATCAAGAAGTTCCATCTATTCGGTAGCCCGGTGCTGACCAGTTGTACGGTGAGTATGCGATAATTGACTGCTTCTCCTTTCACAGCCCAATGTAATGAAAAACTTTTTATTTATCAATTGCTTAGTTATTTTAATGGTCGCGGGACCGGTAGCAGCGAAAGAAACCCGTGAATCCGATCCCGAGATGACGAAGGATCGTGGCTACTTCTTTGGATATTCTTTTGGTGCCATTCTGCAGAAAACGGGCAATATCGATGTCGACATTAAGGTGCTAATCGAGGGCCTGACAGACGCGCTGAGCGGAACCCCCCACAAAATGGATGCACGCGAAACGTGAGGTCGTTGTTAGAGAAATCAGGAAGCGAGAGCAAGAAAACATTGCTGCAACCAAAGCAGCCCGAGACATGCTAAGTCAGAAGAATCTGGAGGCCGCTGAATCATTCCTGGCCAAAAACAAGAATAAGCAAGGTGTAACCACCACGGCGTCGGGATTGCAGTATGAAGTTATTAATCCCGGGGAGGGGGCGAAACCAGGGGCAACGAGCACCGTATCGGTTCACTATACGGGCAAGTTTATCGGTGGTGTGACCTTCGACAGTTCGGTGAGTCGAGGTACTCCTTTGACGTTTAGTATAGATGGCGTTATCGCCGGCTGGATTGAGGGCCTTCAATTAATGTCAGTGGGGGCAAAGTATCGATTTTATCTTCATCCCAAGCTTGGCTATGGGGAGGGTGGACGGACTAATATTCCCCCTAATTCCTTGCTGATATTCGACGTTGAGTTGCTGGAGATTAGATAGTCCGATGAAACAGCTATTTACGGATCCTCTGTTCCGTCGTTTTGTCTCAGGAACGCTATTTGCTGCTACTTTCGTTTGGGTTGCGGTCTACTTTTTTAATGTCGATAAGCAAATTGTCACTACATTTTTTATCTTGTCTTTCATTTTTGTAGGATCGATGATCGTTGTTGGGTTGGTGTTAACACCTATAGTGATGCTGACAAGAAAGAAGAAGTCGCGATTTATCAAAAGCGTAGATGAGAAAGAGACTATGCAAAATCGCGAGGAAGAGTAGATTTCCAAGTGTACAAATCGTGCTCTTGGCTATAATCTAAGTTACCTTTCCACACTAACTCATTGAAAAAAATTAGAAAGGACCTTGTTGATGCTCAAGATCCAATTCAAGGATGGACGTGCCGACCCTGCAGCGTTGGTAGAACCGGGAAAGACCATTGGGAACGGCGATGTTAATGACATCGTCGTAACGAGGATGGGGTTACCGGTTTCCACGCTGATATCAAGGTAGAAGGCGGTCAGACAACCCTCACGGATATTCGTGGTGGCATGACGCTTAACAGTGATGCTCTCTCAGGGCCCACGGTGTTGCGTGCAGGCGATAGTATTGTCATCCATGGCGTTGAGCTGGATGTTGTGGAAGACGAGGGCGAGGGTGGTTCGAAAACTCTCGTACTCTCAGGAACCGCCCTAATGGAAGTTGGATCAGGGGCATGGTCGTTAGTAGCTGATTCGGGTCCCGAAAAGGGTCAGGTGATACCGATGGTTGATCGTATTGAAATTGGTCGCGCGTTGGAGTGCGATATTTCAATCCTGGAACCTGGCCTTTCGCGTAAGCATGCGGAACTCGAGCTTGATGGTGATCAGCTAATTTTGCGGGACCTGGGTTCTGTAAATGGCACCTTCGTCAATGGCGAGAAGATTGACGAAGCGACGCTGAAAGATGGAGATCGAATGCAGTTTGAACGGATCAGGTTTATCGTCCGCGAGCCCTAGATTGTCCGCTCACGATCTTGTCAGATGTTGAATGACTTCATCCAGATATCGACTGGTATAGTCCGCATACATGCACGATGAGTGTGGCGTTATAAATATCTTTTCGTGTTCCCATAGTAGAGAAGTTCGTGGCAGTGGTTCCTCCTCTGTGACATCCAGAAACGCTCCGCCAAGATGCGTCATTACTGGTAACAAATCCTGAGCAACCAGCGAGTTTCCTCGACCAAAATTATAGATAAAGCTACCTTCTTTCATCAGCGACAGCCGTTCGGCATTCATGAACCGATCTGTCTCGTCTGTACCTGGCAAGAGCATGACTACGTGATCAGCATCAGGTAGTAATTGGGGTAAATCATTAACGGTATAAGTGGTTGCATCAATGGAAGTTCGCCGAACACCGACTATCTTTTTTACAAGGGGCGCCAGCATATCGGCGCAATAGTTACCTATGTGGCCAAGTCCTATTATCAACACCGTTTGCTCGGCGAGAAGTCGCGTCCCGGTCTGTAAATTGCGATCCCATTCGCGATTGCGATGATTTTGAATCATTGCTGGCATACGATGATTCATGAACAAAAGAGCACCCAGTAGTGATTCAGCCAATATGGGACCATGAAAGGTTCCGTGCACTACATTTACATTGCCATTGGGATCAGGGGCGACCCAATCACGTCCGGCTGCCGGGGTGTAGATAGTTTTAAGTTGCGGGAAACCTTCGTACCAGGAGGTTTCAAAGTGCCAGGTAAGTGCGATGTCCGCGCCCGCACCATGATTCCTGAAGGCGGACTGGCTCTCATATTGTTCTATTTCTGCTGTGGGTAATGCCAGGCACAAGCGATCTAAATCTGACGATGAAAAACTTAGTGACTCTGCGTCGTTGTCAATGAGAAACATCGCGATCTTCATCTACAGTTGGATATTGTCGCTATGCTGGCGCAATGTGATTTCTGCGATTATCGCCCTATGGTCCGACAAGGGATCGGGCAGTACTCTATGATCCACAAATCTGAACTCGCTGGAGATGAGCACCCAGTCGAGTCCTCGATCTAATGTGGTGAACGTTGTGAGGTCTGCCATTGGATCCCAGGTGTGGAGGTCAAGTTCCGGCGCGAGGTGCGGGATTAATCGGGGGTCTTCATATGAAGTATTAAAATCCCCCATGATGATTTTCGGGACATCTCGTGGTTCCAGTGTCTCAATCAGTTTGTCGATTTCACGGCGTCGTTTGCTATCGCTAAGAAAATCCAGATGTAACGAAACAACATCTACTTTTAAGTTCTCGTGTTCCGACCAGTCTATCGATGAGATGACGAAACCTTTGCGAGTCCTTGCCAGCGAAGGGGTGAAAGTAAGCGTCTGTGAGTTCTGCAGCAGCGATTTCGATAGGAGTGCGGTTCCATAATCCAGTTGTATGGCGGTTTGGTGTGAGCCGGTGTAGTAGTGTGGATACTGGGCCTGGAGCGCGATGAACTCACCGTGATCGAATGAACCATTCCAGAATGGATCCCTGTCGACTTCCTGCAGGGCAATAATATCCAGCGATTCACGTCTGACGACTATGGCGATCTGTGAGAGGTTATGTCTTGCTTGGGCTTCTGACTGCAGTAACTGGCTCAGTCCTGTTGCACGCGCATGGGCGATATTCAGAGACATGAGCTTTACCCCGGGAGGTTGAGCGTTTATGTAGGGCAGGAAGGCGAGCAGAGAAGCTGCCAGTAAAAGCCTCATGAACGTCAATATTGAAACTCGGGCAGGTTCACCACAATGTCATCGAGGTCGTCTGTCATTTCAATCTGGCAGCTTAGGCGTGAATTTGGTTGTCTGTCGGGATTCAGGTCAAGCATTGAATCCTCGTTGTCGCTTGGTTCGCCAACGTTACTAATCCATGCATCGTCAACAATGACATGGCAGGTCGCACAGGAGCATTCACCTCCACAATCCGCATCAATACCTGGAACCAGGTTATTTATCGCAGTGATCATGATGGAGTCACCGTTTGACGCATCGATAACGTGCTCGGTTCCGTCATGTTCAATAAATTTTACTTGCGGCATTCGGCTCTCCAATCTAGAAACGCATACATGATATAGGTCGCTATCAGCAAATAACAAGATGGTGTGCTACTCGATCAGTGATTTTAGATCCACATCAAGGTCTTTTAGTTTCTCGGGATCTACAGATTGCCCATAGAGTTGCTTACAAACCATAAATTCCCGAGGACTATTGACCGCATCGACTGCGACCACCTTGTTTTCGTGTACGTAGAACACCGCGAATTGATTCGCTGCTTTGTCACCCCGTATAACCTGGGTCTCACCATCAGCGGAAAAACCTACCATTTGTAATTTGAGGTTGTATTGGTCAGACCAGAACCAGGGAATTGATTCATAGGTTTTGTCGCCACCAAGCATGTTTGCTGCCGCGACGCGGGCCTGCTCCATAGCATTGGGAACAGATTCCAGACGCAATCGACGATTCAATATGGGATTCGGATGATTTGTATTGTCTCCCGCTGCGAAAATATCGGGATCCGATGTGCGGCAGTATTCATCGACGATGATTCCGTTGTCGCATTCGAGCCCGGCAGCTTCAGCAAGCTCGATATTCGGGATGATGCCGATTCCCACGATGACAAGGTCTGCAGGAATGCTAAGTTCGCCGCACAATACCTGCTCGACTCTGGCCTCGCCCGTAAAGCCGCTTACAGCGGTGCTGGTCACGATATTAACGCCATAGGAACTGTGTAATTCGTAGTAGAAAGCACTCATCTCGGGTGTGGTCACTCGTTGTAAGATGCGCTCTTCCATTTCGAGTACCGTGACGTTGTGTCCGGCAGAAACAGCAACAGAGGCAACCTCGAGGCCAATATAGCCGCCGCCGACGATACACACATTCTTTGCCTGGGGCATTTCCGCCTGGATGCTGCCGACATGAGCTACGCTTCGCAGGTAGTGTATTCCAGGAAGATCGCTCCTGGGTGCATTGAGAATTCTTGGCCGACTTCCGGTCGCCAACAATAGTTTTTCATAGTTAACGGTATCGCCTGATGACGTAGTGACAGTATGCTCGTCCGGGTGTATCTCCGTTACCGTAACACCCAGGCGTATTTCTATATTGCGTTCTTCGTAGAATTTTTCTGGCCTAAGGTAGACACGTTCCAGACCGTGCTCCCCGGAAAGATACTGCTTTGACAAAGGCGGGCGCTGATAAGGGATGTGGGTATCATCGCCGATGATGATGATTTCGCCATCATAACCTTCCTGTCGCAGGCTGGCTGCATTCTGTCCCGCGGCGTGGCCGCCGCCAACAATGACCATGGCACTCATTACATTCTCCCTAACTGACGCGAAAGCCGTATTTTACTTGAAGCGGGCGGTGATACCATGTTTACGTCGATTGTCATGCGATAACGATGACCCGAATTGCGTCGAGACGCATATCTGCGTTGTCGATTGATTCCAGTATAAGATCCTGAGTCAGTCGCAGATAGTCCAGTTCTTCTTCGCGTACATTGGGATTCACGCTCATGAGGTACTCGAGACGTTCAACTTCGGCATCAAGAATCTGTTTGGTCTGTTTTGTGGCGACACGTTTACGATCTACCAGATACTGATGGGTTTCGTCCCGGGCTTTGGTCAGCATCTCTTTGATTCCGCTTTGTTGGCTGTCGATGATTTTACTTAGTGTTTCGGGCAGTATTTCGAGAACTTCATCATTGAACTCCTCGAATGCCAACTGTGAAGCCGCGTTCGATAGTGTTGGCGTAATAAGGCTCCGAATGACTGTTGGAGGCAGATAGCGGTCTACCTGGAGTACAGAAGGTGCCGCGCAGTCCACGACGTGCAGTGTTTCTACGAGTAGTGTTCCTGACTTGATTTTGGGGTGCTTGATGGCGATCGCAGTGCTATTGCCCGTTACGTCTGAAATGACCACATCCAGAGCCTGTTGAACAATGGGGTTTTCCCAGGTGAAGAAACTAACGTCTTCTCGAGCGAGTGCCGTTTGTCGATCGTAGGTGAGACGGATGCCATCTTCAGGAAGTTCAGGGTAGCGGAAGTGATCCATGGTCTCCATGCTGACGGAAAAATTGCGCTGCATGCTCTCTGTCGGCTTTACGATATGCACATGGTCTCCAAGAGGTTCCGATTCAAGACCAAATAGATCAAATGACGACTCCATATATGCTTCGAGTACGTCTCCCCCGGCATTGACTGATATGTCCTCCAGCAGTGGCGTCGAGACTTGTGGGCGGTGAGAATTGAGCTCTAATAATCTGTCACGACCTTTATTCACCATTTCATTGCGACGTTCATTTTCGATCTTCATTTCCGCAAGGAACTGCTCCTGGTCCACTTGCAGTAATTGATCGAAGTGTTCGTCATAAAGAACCTGTGCCACCGGGTTTGGCACAGCAAACAGGTTCATTCCTTCGTGGAACCATCGGAATAGTTTCTCCATCGCCGTACCTGTCAGGTATGGCACATGAATTGTCACGTCGTTCTGCTGGCCGATGCGGTCCAATCTTCCTATTCGTTGTTCTAAAAGGTCAGGTCCCAGGGGTAAATCGAAGAGCACCAAATGACTGGCGAACTGAAAGTTTCTGCCCTCGCTTCCGATCTCGGAGCAGATCATTACCTGAGCGCCTTGAAAGGTTTCAGAAAAATAATTTGCGGAGCGGTCTCTTGCCACGAGGTTCATGTCCTCGTGAAAAACAGTAGAGCGAATTACCGTGGTGTCTTTAATTTTGTTGTCCAGCGCGATGGCGACTTCTTTTTGAGCGCAGATCACTAGATGTTTATCGTCCGTCTCTTGCAGTCGATTGATGAGCCAGGAAACTCGTGGGTCCTCGTCCACCCATCCCCCACGCAGAAACTCGGGGTGGAACTCATTGCCTTGCATAAAGTCCGGTGGCGTAGGCAGGGGGTACGGAGCTAATATTCGTTGCGGGCACCCTTGAACGGAGGACCGCACATTTCTGAACAAAACGCGACCCGTGCCATGTTGATCCAGCAGATTCTGAACGAGCTCTTCCTCTGTCTGATCCTCAGCGTCGAACTCGCTTTTGATCGCAGCGATTGCGGCTTGATCGCCTTCAAGCAATAGACGTACATTTTCTGCAACACTTTCAAACTTTGCTTCTTCTGCAAGAAAAGCTTCGTAATCATGGAAACGGTGTGAATCTAACAGTCGAAGCCGAGCGAAGTGACCGGCTCTGCCTAATTGTTCAGGGGTCGCTGTAAGCAGCAGTAGTCCCTTCGAAGATTGTGAAACTTGTTCAACGACTTGATATTCAGCACTGGCACGTTCCGGTGTCCACCTCAGGTGATGTGCTTCATCGACTACAACCAGATCCCACTCAGCGTCCAGAACCTGCGCAAGACGTTGTTCGTTATCAGTAAACAGATTCAGTGAGCACAGCACGAGTTGCTGGGCGTCGAAAGGATTGGTGAGATTCATCTCATCGTCCTTCTCAAACCCTTCGTTAAAGCCTGGTGCGTTGTCCTGCTCGATTTGTATACATCGTTCCTCATCCAGCACTGTAAACTGTAAATTGAAGCGCCGGATCATCTCGACAAACCACTGGAACGTTAAAGCATGAGGAACGATCACCAGGACCCTCTGCGCTCTGGCTGTTTGTAGCTGCTGGTGAATAATGAGGCCGGCCTCAATGGTCTTCCCAAGGCCGACTTCGTCGGCTAAGAGTACCCGTGGTGCAAAACGTTGAGCGACCTCGTTGGCAATGTATAGCTGGTGCGGAATCAAAGAAAATCTTGGACCATATAGGCCTCGTGATTTTGCCTCCGCTAGTTGAGCAACATGGTTGAGTGTGTGGTATCTAAGGTTGAACCAGTGATTGTCATCCAGTTGGTGGGTGAACAATCGGTCTTCACTTTTGCTGAATCGGACGTTGGGGTCTAGCTGTGTTTCCACAACTGCTGTATTCGTACCATTGTGTTGTCCGTGGTAGATGTATACGCCATCTTTTTCGACGACTGATGTCACTGTAATCACAATGTCGTCCTGCGTAGCAATTTCATCACCGGCATTGAATCGAACGCGTGTCAGCGGCGCCTGAGTGCGAGAGTAGGTTCGTTCTTCTCCGGTCAAGTCAAAAAACATTGAAACCAGTCTATCTTCGAGTCGCAAAACTCGACCCATGCCTAATTCAGGCTCTGCATTACTGATCCACTTTTGTCCGGGTTTAAAGTCCAACTGTTGAGTCCCCGGTTTGTAACGATGTTTTGTGATGCGTTATTGTATAGATCATATATTCAACATTGAGGTAGAAGACCGTGGATGATAGTAGTCGAACAGAATTGGAAGCTGCGACATTTCGCCGCCTGGTGCAACATCTTGATGAAAATAAGGATGTGCAGAACATCGACTTGATGAATCTCGCCGGATTTTGTCGAAATTGCCTTAGTAAGTGGTACAGGGCGGCGGCTGAGGATAAAGGAATTGACCTTGATTATGAAGAGGTGCGTGAAATTGTCTACGGCATGCCCTATGCCGATTGGAAGGACAAATTTCAGAAAGAGGCTACAGCTGAACAAAAAGCCGCCTTTGACGCGGGGAATCATGAACACAATTGAACAGATCATCGAGTTGTATGGCCGCGGCGAGACCGAGGCAGCCGAAGTGATGATTGACAGTGAGGAAACATTAGTTGAATTGATGAAGGCCCGGTCGCTTGATTATGGACAACTCATCGATTACCTCATCGAACAAAAAGCCAGGGGATAGAAGATGGTCGAGCAGGTAATACAATTGAGACAAGACGCGTTCTACCCGGTAGTCGAATGGGGAGAAGAAATGGAGGTCAGGCGTTTAGTAGTACCGCCGTAGATTTTGCCAGTTTTCTATGGGGTACCGTTGGCAACGGATTCTGGGAAGATAGACAGGACTGGACGTCGAATCAGTGGCGAGAGCAGCTGGGAGATATTCTAGTAGGCTTCTATGCTGCCTATTGCGGAGGGGAACCGGTAGGCTGTTTTGAGTTGCGTCGAGACGACAATTCCATACGCATTGAGGGATTTGGTCTGCTGCCGGAGTATCGTGGCAATGGATTAGGGCAGAGCTTGCTTACTGCTGCCCTTGAGAAATCTTTTGCTATGGGTGGAAAGCGGATTTGGACCCAGTATCCTGTGACAACTCACCCGGCCGCTGAGCCATTGTTCTATTCGATCGGGTTTAAGTCGAACTCCTCACTAAGCCCCTGATTTTTCTATATATTTATTAACCTGGACCGGTAGTTTATTGTCCAGGCGTGCTAATACCTTTGTAGCTCCGCAGCGGCGTGCTAACCGAGCCGTTCAAAACCATGATGGAAATGTTCAACCAGAGTGCCTTCAAAATATGGCGTTAGCCGGACGGTCACAAAAGTCGGTACCGGCCATGCTCGTTCGGTGAACCAGTTGTATGAAAATGAAAATTCTGTCTCGGGATTAAACACCTTGATGGTACCGCCAAATGGATGAGGCACTCCTTTGATATCAACGCTTAGTTCTATTTGCCCAAGAACCTTCGCTTCATAGACTTCAAGTTCATGTCCGGCGCTATACAAGGCCTTAAAGCGATCAAAAGTCTCGAATTCAGACCAAACATGCTTGGGTGTGGCATCGATGTATGTGCTTCGCCTGACATTTAGCTGACTGATCTGCATTCCCATTGGTGATGTCTCCGCGTTGTTATGCACTTCTATCAAACTGTGCCAATTGATTTGCCTTGATCATCGCTTGAATCTCTCGAACATAGGGTAAGCCACGTTCAGAATATTTGAAGAGTCCCTCCGCCAGGTCAATGCCTTTTGGCAGCATGCCCTGTTCACGCACTTTGGATCTTATTTCTCTGAGGTCTTTATAGGCAACATTGGTGTTGAGAGTAAGCAGATAGTACTCGACCACTGCTTGAATAGTCTCAAATTCGGCTACTTCGTGCGTTTTCCCAGCATCGCGCGATCTCGGAATCTCCCCGCATCCTTTCTAAAAACACCAAATACCAAAGTAGTTGTTACCATTCCGTGCAAAACGAGAAGTGCCCCAGGCCGATTCGTTGGCCGCTTGCGCGATAACCAGTGAGGCAGGAATAATATCTATACGAGCGTGCAGAATTTCAAGTGATTCGGCGGTTGGCAGGGTTTCTTTTACTCGATACTTGCTTTTGTAAGCGGCGATAGTTTCGTGTTCATCCGTGGTAATGGTTTGACCAGCAGTGTATTTATCGGTCATTGTTGTGACGAATGCGCGCTCGTAGGAAACGAGAATGTTGGCGCTTCTGATCATCGGCAACATAAATTCAAAAAAATCCTGCTTCTTTACTTTTACGTCTGTATAGGAGGAGAAATCCGGGACGTACTTAGGAAGCGATGCTAGCGGGGGACCTAGAACTCTGTTTGGACGTTCTAAAAAAAGAAATCCAACGAGTAATATGAGCGTCAGGAGCAGGACGGCGAATTCTGTCCATTTCACGTTTTGCATCGGGGAAATATGATCAATTGGACCAAAGCCTCAATGACTTAGGTGTTACCACGAAGTTCCATGACGTTAACGGATCCATATAACTCGTTTTCCAATAGTTCGGTCATGTCATTCACTGAACGAGGTTTGCTAAAAAAGTAACCTTGTACAAAGTTGCAATCGTGTGCTTTGAGAAAGTTAAGGTGTTCCTCAGTCTCAACTCCTTCACAGATGACTTTCAAACCCATCGCATGAGCCATTCGGATCATAACCCTCACGATTTCTTCATCGTTGTCTGACTCGCCGATACCGAAGGTGAAGCTTTGATCGATTTTCAGGATGTCCAGGGGCAGGCGGCGCAAATAGTCCAGAGACGAGTACCCCGTGCCGAAATCGTCAATAGAAATGGATACACCCAGTTCATGTAGGCGGAGCAGTTCTTCCATCGATTTTTCCGGGTCTTCCATTACACCTGTTTCCGTAAGCTCCAGTTCGACCCCTTCAACAGGGAGATTATGCACACGTAACATGGATTGGAACTACTCACGCAACTCATGGTTCTTGAGTTGCTTGGATGAAACGTTGATGGCAACGGATGGGCACATGCCCAGACTATCCTTCCAGGTCTTCACCTGGTTGATAACAGTGGTTAGTACCCATGAACCAATATTGTTGATCTGTCCCGACTCTTCAGCGATCGGAATAAATATATCCGGGCGGATGGGGTCCGCATCTGGCGGCATCCATCGTATCAATGCTTCGGCGGATGCAATTTTTTCTTCTTTGAGAGAGATAATCGGCTGATACATCAGCTGAAACTCCTTGTTATCCACGGCAGTGCGTAGCATGATTTGCACCCGCTTTTTCTCTTCCGCTTTCTTCTGCATGTCTGGGCGAAAAAAGCGAAAAGTGTTTCGTCCGTGTGCTTTGGCGTTATCGACTGCCGAGTTGGCCGCTGCGATAAGCTCTAAGCTCTTTTGCGTCTCGGTCTTCTTCGGCATTGGTTACCGCTATGCCCACGCTAACACTGGTAGTGAGGGGGCTGTCTCCACCCCAGTCAATGGGATCGGCTGCTTCCTTGATCATTTTGTCGGCGACTATAGCCGCATTTTCCGCATGATCCATGTCAACCAACAAGACAGCAAACTGATCGCCGTGAAGTCGCGCCACCATGTCGACAGGTCGAACGTTACTACGAAGGCGCTGCGGGATGTGTTCCAGCATACGGTCACCGGCTTCCTGACCGAACCGTTCGTTGATGACCGTCAAATGGTCTGTATCGACGATGAGTATTGCTACGAATCGATTACCCCTGGCATTTCGTAATATCGCACTCTCGACGGCGCCGTTAAAATTTGTTCGATTGGCGAGACCAGTTAACTCGTCGAAATTGGCGAGGTACTCAACCTTCTCTTCGTTCTCTCGTTGCTGGGTCACGTTTTGGAACAGCAAAACAGCTCCGGTAGGCTGGTTCTTTTTGTTAACGGTTGCTTCACAGCTATAGTCGATGATGAATGGTTCTTCCCGCGCTGTTTGCCAACGTCCCGGATCGTATTCTTCTTTTGCAGGGATGCTGAGAAGTGTAAGGATCTTCTGTGGCATGCTAATGACTGACGCGTTGTCGCTGGCGGGCGTAGCTTTCAGCATAAAACGCTGAACGTCGCTACCGATGAGATTCTCTTCTGCTTCTAATAGCTGATACGCGCTTAGGGTTGGCAAAAGTGATCATGCCGTCGGTATCGAGTCCTAATACACCTTCACCGGTTGATTGAAGCAGGACAGTGAATCGCGCATTGGATTCTTCAAGTTCCAAACGAGATTGTTCTGCAATACGGTGAATCTGGTCGAGTGCTTCCAGGCTGACTACTTCCTGGTCGCGTTCGGCAATCATGTTGGATGCTTGTTGAAACAGATAGTCCACCAAGAAAAATGCGACACCAAGAATAGCCACTTCGAAGTAGTGTTGAGCGCCTGATACCGCGCCTGTGTTATGGAGGTAATATTCCACTGAAATGCTGCAAACGGTTGCGATAGCCGCAAACAGCATTGACATCTGACCGCGTAGCATGATGCCGCCGAATGCAACGCAGAAGACCAGCAGGTAACTGAGCCCGCTTTCGACGCCTCCGCTGGTCAGCAGTAGGGCAGAGAGAAAAAAGATATCGACAATTACAAACAGGGATACGGTGGAATTGCCGGTCACCCAGTCATGTTCATTCACTAACACCAGGAAACTGCTGGCTACATTGGCGATAAGATAGAAGAGTACGATAGTTTGAAACCATCTTTGCTCGAGTGCGCCAACAAAGGTTTGGTTCGTTACCTCGTAAAATACGATAAGAAGAACAAAAGAAAGGAGTACTCGGTAGTAGTTATAGACTCGAAGTACCACGCCGCGTTCGAGCTGACGTTTGGTCTGGCGATTTCCCAGTTGTTGTTTGAGTATTGCGGTTTCGTCCATTTCTTCTGCGCTGTCCATGCGTTACTCCAAAAGAAAAAGTGAGGGTTTAATCATGAGGTGCTTTGACAGTGATATTACCGTTGTAAACACATAAATCAAGAAACGCTATAAGGTCAACCTGATCAATCTTCCAGGTTGATCTCGGCTGTATACATTTGTGTGAATAGGTATCTCGAGCAAAGCAAATCTAGGTCCTATATGCAACTCGTAATAGACGGAAGGTCTTTGCAATAGCTGGTGCAAATATCAGCATGTCAGACTGATATTAGTGTTGGCCGTATCGCAAGGTTCTGGTGAGGATTGATGACGGCGGCTTAGACCGCCATTTTTGCCTTGATAGACTCGTGACATTGGTAGTTCTCAAGTGCAAAGTCATCCATCACAAAGTCGTCAATACTTGCCTGGCCCCTATCTTCAATATGAAGTGTTGGTAGCGGGAAGGGTTCCCTCGATGTCTGTTCTTTTGCCTGTTCCACGGCGTCCAAATAAATATGAGCATCCCCTAGTGTGTGGATAAACTCGAAGGGCTCAAGGTCTGTGATTTTCGCTACCATGTGTAGCAGCAGCGAGTATGACGCGATGTTGAATGGAACGCCCAGGAACATATCTGCAGATCGTTGATACATTTGCAGCGATAACCTGCCATCAGCGACATAGAATTGAAAAAATGCGTGGCAGGGGGGTAATGCAACCTGGTCTGGTGCGGCTTCACCTGGATTCCAGGCATTTACGATTATTCGCCTTGAATCTGGATTATGACGAATCAGGTTTATCGTATCGTCTAGTTGATCGATTTCATCTCCATTTGGAGCCTGCCATCGTCGCCATTGGGCACCATAGACACGTCCCATATCTCCATTGTTGGTGTCGAGCCCACGTCTGTTTAGATAATCCTCGTAGTTAGCATCCCAGATTTTGTTGTGTCGGTAGATCGCTTTGAGGTCATTGATATTGTTCGATCCGGATACAAACCACATGAGCTCAGATACCGTAACCTTCCACGCGAGTTTTTTAGTGGTGACTGCCGGGAAGCCGTCCTGCATATTGTAACGGGACTGCATGCCAAAGGTTGATATGGTGCCGACGCCGGTCCTGTCCGATCGAGTTACACCGTGATCAAGGATGTGCTGGAGTTGGTCCAGATAGGTTCTCATCTACGAACTTATACCTGATATCGCGTTGGTAAAGAGGACTGATTTTTTGTTTGCGTATGAACGCTTAGCCACATTTTGACTCGCCACAATTCAGGCAGGTCATACAACCATCCTTCATGATCATGGCCTTGGTACTGCATTTCATACAAAGCTGGGCTCCGGGAGGGAATCCAGCGTCTTGTTCAGCTGCAGTTTCAGTGTTGCTGACTTCTCTTAGTGATGCTCGCTTCTCCGCGATGAGCGCTTTATGCGCGTCACTTAGCTCTTCATCTTCGATGAGCCCGATTCTACGCATATGGGTTTCAAGTACTTCACCAATTTCAGCGACCAGACTGGGCATAAACTTCCCGCCTCGTTTGAAGTATCCCCCCTGGGGATCAAAGACCTGCTTCAATTCTTCTGCGAGAAAAGTAGCATCGCCACCTTTTCGAAATACCGCGCTGATAACTCGGGTCAGTGCCAGTATCCACTGGAACTGTTCCATGTTCTTTGAGTTGATAAAGACCTCGAAGGGGTATTCCTGCTCATGTTCGTTGCCTTCGTTCAATACAATGTCATTGATGGTGATATACATGGCATGATCGGTGAGAGGGGTTTTGATTTTGTAGGTATAGCCACGAAGTTCCTCTGGTCGTTCAATCTCTTCATGCATCATTTCCTTGGTTGGTAATGCTGGGTCTGATGCGGCTTCTTCCTCTTCCTTCTTGATGCTATACGCAACAATGTTCTTTTCGATCTTGATTGCCATTTGTTTTGTTTGCTTCCTCCTGTTTTGTATTTTGACTCTACTTAAAGATGCAGGACTTCGTCCTAGAACTTACCGTAGTAACCTTCTTTCATCGCATCAAAGAGATTGGCTGCAGAGTGCAGTTCGCCATCGTATTCAATTTCTTCATTTCCTGGTACCTCAATGACCTCACCGTCATCCAGCGTAAACTGATAGGTCGTGTTTTCCAGGTCTTCCTCTTTAACCAGGACCCCCTGGAAGGCCTCAGGATTAAAGCGAAACGTAGTGCAACCCTTTAGCCCCTGGTCATAGGCGTATAGATAGATATCTTTGAAATCCTCGAAAGGATGATCCGTGGGAACATTGGCGGTTTTTGAAATTGATGAGTCTATCCATTTCTGCGCTGCCGCCTGGATGTCGACGTGCTGAATCGGCGTGATATCGTCAGCGGTGATAAAGTAATCCGGTAGTTTTTCTTCAGTCTTATCTGAGTAAGGCTGCGCGTCAGGATTGACCATCGATCGATAGGCCAGAAGCTCGAACGAGTAGACATCGACTTTCTCTTTACTCTTCTTGCCTTCTCGAATAACGTTTCGTGCGTAGTGATGCGCAAAGCTGGGTTCGATCCCGTTACTGGCGTTGTTGGCCAGTGACAGACTGATCGTACCAGTGGGGGCTATGGAGCTGTGGTGGGTAAATCGACAGCCGATTTCTGCTAGCTGGTCAACGAGCTCCGGATTCTCCTCGGCCACACGTTGCATATAACGTGAGTATTTAGCATGAAGCACCTTACCTTTGACCTTATCGCCAACACTATAGCCGTCTTCAGCCATCTCCGGACGTAAACGTAACATTTCACCAGTGACCTCGAAGTCCTCCTCCATAATGTCGGCTGGTCCTTTTTCCTTAGCGAGATCAAGGCCGGTTTCCCAACCCACAATCGCCAGTTCTTTGGTGACGCGCTCGGTAAATGCTACAGAATCAGTATCTCCGTAGCTCATGCCCATCATGGTAATAGTGGATCCCAGGCCCAGATAACCCATGCCATGTCGGCGCTTCCTCATGATTTCATGCCGTTGCTCAGGTAGTGGCAACCCATTGATTTCCACTACGTTATCGAGCATCCGGGTAAATATGGCGACAGCCTTGCGAAAATCTTCCCAGTTAAAGTTTGCTTCTGCGCTAAATGGCTTATCGACAAAACGACACAGATTGATAGAACCCAGAAGGCAGCTGCCGTAGGGTGGCAGCGGCTGCTCACCGCAGGGATTGGTCGCCCGAACGTTTTCGCAGAACCAGTTATTGTTCATCTCATTGACCTTGTCGATAAGAATGAATCCCGGTTCAGCAAAGTCGTAGGTCGAAGACATGATCATGTCCCAGAGTCTACGGGCACGGATGATTTTGGCGATTTTACAGGCTACAAGTCCCTCTTCATTAGTGACGTAGCGCTCTTTAGCCGGGAAGTCGCGCCACAGAATGGTTTCGCCATCGGATAGATCGATTTCGTCGGATTCAAGCTCGGCGGGGGTAATAGGGAAACTAAGAGGCCAGTCGCTATCTTCTCGTACGGCCTCCATGAATTCTCGTGTAATCAGTAAGGAAAGATTGAACTGTCGCAGGCGTCCATCTTCTCGTTTCGCCCGGATAAACTCCGCGACATCAGGGTGTCCGACCTCGAAGGTTGCCATCTGTGCGCCGCGCCGGCCGCCTGCAGATGACACGGTAAAGCACGTCTTGTCGTAGATATCCATAAATGACAGCGGGCCAGAGGTGTAGGCGCCAGCACCTGATACATAGGCTCCTTTGGGTCGCAATGTGGAGAATTCATACCCAATACCACATCCCGCCTTTAGCGTTAGACCAGCTTCTACGTTCTTATTAAGGATATCCTCCATGGAATCATTGATGGTTCCAGAGACCGTACAGTTAATGGTGGAGGTTGCCGGCTTGTGTTCCTGGGCGCCAGCATTTGAAATGATACGGCCTGCTGGAATAACACCCTGTCGCAGGGCCCAAAGGAAACTCTCTTGCCACTCTTCCCGTATTTCCTTGTCTTCGACCTCGCTCAGCGCTGTTGCCACCCGTTTGTAGGTGTCATCGATGCTCCCATCGACCCAATCTCCCTTCTTGGTCTTTAGACAATACTTGCTTTCCCATATATCCAGGGAAGTTTCCTGGAACTTGATCTCGCTGACGTTTGTTGGAATGGCTTTTAAATCGGGTTTTTGGGCCGTTGAATCCATGTTTCTCCTACCATTTAGTGCGGGTTAGCGCTGGTTTTTATTGTTTTTCCCCTTGCCCTGTAGCTAGTCCTGAAACCATGAAGTGATTTCTAGGATGCGTCAATATTCAGGGTGGGGACTAGATATTGTGCCTGATGAGTTTTATAAACACAAGATATTGTTGATTTATGTACTCATAAAATGGAGCTTTGATGGAGGTTTGGGGTCAGGTCTTGCAACAACCAGTTTGATTATCTCGGTCCGAATCTTGCTTTAATGGGGAGGATGTTAGCCAATTTCGCGAGGTAATCTCGTCTCGGCCTGAGATATACTGGATGGCATTGGGAGGCATATCGTGATCGATTCAGTAACTGAGGGCGAGTGGGTTCGCGCCAGAACAAAAATGTTAGAAAAGGGAAAATAGCTCACTCGCTTGAGAGACGAGGTTACTGACGCGCGCCGGCAGCTGCCCTGGCATAAGGTGGAGGCGGACTATCAGTTTGGTGGCCCGGATGGTGATGTCACCCTTGCTGAGTTGTTTGGCGATAAGTCACAGCTCGTGATCTATCACTTCATGTACGGTCCTGGGTGGGAAGAAGGCTGCAAGAGCTGCTCTTTCTGGGCGGATCAGTATGACTCCATCAGCACCCACATCGCTGCCAGGGACTTAGCGCTTGCAGTTGTTTCCCGTGCACCATGGCAGGAGTTTCAGTCATTCAAAGAACGGATGGCTTGGCAGTTTACCTGGGTGTCCTCTGCAGAAAGTACCTTTAATATGTACTATCACGTTTCCCACCCGGAAGGTGGGGAGGGCGAATATAACTACCATACCACGGGGGTTATGGAAGAAATGCCGGGCCTAAGTATCTTCGCGAAAGATGACGACGGCGCAATATTTCATATCTTCTCCTGTTACTCTAGGGGCCTCGATGCACTGAATGCGACCTATCAGGTGTTGGATCTTGTGCCTAAAGGCAGAGATGAACAGGATCTGGGTTTTTCCATGGGATGGGTACGATTTGATGACGAGTATGAATCTTAAGAAATGAGTCTTAAAGAATGACTATTCAGGATGCCATCGATTTAATCGGTAATTACACCCTCGCAATTTCTCTCTATTTTGCGTTGCCACCGATGCTGGGTTGGCTAATGGGATATCTGCCCTACGATCGTAAAGGTGAGGTTGTTACCTGGGATTATGTGTACTCGATACTTATCTATCTTGTAGGGATTCCGGGTGTTATATCGGCGATGCTAATTGGTTACTCGCTTTTTTTCGTTCGGCAGAACCTGCTGGAAGTTAATTTCCTAATTTACTTCCTGCCGTTGATATCCATGGGGCTGTCGTTCTATCTGATTGGGCGGCGGATCAGCTTCGATCGTTTGCCGGGGTTCGATCGTCTGACGGGATTGATGATTCTGATTGGCCTGAGCTTCCTTGTGGTCCTGGCGCTGTTCAAACTCCGTTTGATTATCGGTTTTTTCGCCTCAATGGAAACGCTAGCAGTGATCGGCATTGCAGTATTCGTATTGTTTCAGTATGGATCATCAAAGCTGTTCAAATAAATCGAATCAGAACTGCCCGGCGTTAATCCACATATGGGTTGCGATCGAAGCTGCATATCCTAATCCTATTGCAGGTGTCCATTTCAGGTGTCCAATAAAGGTGTAGTGGCCCCGGGCTTGTCCCATCAATGCGACACCTGCTGCAGAACCTATTGATAAAAGGCTGCCGCCAACACCCGCGGTCAAAGTAACCAGCAACCATTGCCCCTGAGACATCTCAGGCTCCATTGATAATACGGCGAACATCAAAGGAATATTGTCAATGAGTGCAGAGATTACCCCGACCGCAATGTTTGCCCTGGTCGCTCCCCAATCGCCGTACATGATCTCTGAGACCATGCCCAAATAACCGATAAAACCAAGCCCGCCAACGCACAGAACTACCCCATAGAAGAACAGCAAGGTATCCCACTCGGCTCGGCCCACTCTGCTGAACACGTCGAAGGGTAGATCACCCATCGTCCCGGTGGAATTACGCCGATCGTTATGACGCCGTTCTGATCCAGTGTCATCTGCTGATCGACGCGGACCTTGCCTGCGTTCTTTTCCGTAGCTGGTCTTAAGGTAATAGCCGAACAGTTGCAGGTAGGCCATTCCCAGCATCATGCCCATAACTGCCGGCAGGTGAAGTACGCTTTCGAAAGCAACGGCGGTAGCGATAGTTGCCAGGAACTAGCCAACGATGCGTCTGGCCCCGCCACGCAGTTGTACCTTTTCTTCCACCATTTCCGGGCTGTAATTCGGTAGGAACAGGTTCATGATGGCTGCTGGAACGAGCCAGTTCACGAGCGATGGGATGAACAACAGCAGGAAGCTCTGGAATGGCACCATGCCTTTCTGCCACACCATCAGTGTTGTGATGTCTCCGAAGGGACTAAAAGCGCCGCCAGCATTTGACGCAACGACAATGTTTACGCAGCCGATCGAAACAAACTTGGGTGAGTTCCGACCGACCGCTAAAATGACGGCGCACATGAGCAGCGCCGTGGTAAGGTTATCCGCGATGGGGGAAATCAGGAAGGCCAGAGCACCTGTTACCCAAAACAATTTGTGGTAGGAAAACCCGGAACGTACCAGCAATACACGAAGGGCTTCAAAGACGTGGCGTTCTTCCATTGAGTTGATGTACGTCATCGCAACGAGAAGGAACAGTAGCAGTTCGGCATATTCTAATATGTTGTGGCGCGCCGCATCAGCGACGACACCAGGCATGCCATTTTCGGCATAGACCCACGCGATGAATGCCCAAATAACCCCTGCTGCCAGCAGTACCGGCTTCGACTTACTTAGCAAAGTGATCTCTTCGGTTATGACCGCAACGTAAGCCAGAACAAAAAAGCCGATCGCGAAAAACCCGACGGCGTGGTCGGTAAGGTCGATCCAGCCACTGGTCTCGGCCATCGCGAGTGTGGGTGCCGGGAAAGCTGCAAAAGCTGCGAGGAAAATGCATTTTAACAATTTCATGGCTCGAATCTCGATCTGGGTTTAGTCAGGCGAAATAGCGTTTGTGATGACGATAAACCTGACCCCTTTATTATGACTTGTCTTTAGTTATCACGCCATCGGGGGGAAACGTTAGTTGAGTTAAGTGGTGGGATATTCCTGCGCCGTTCTCAGTCGATCCTCGATCAGCAACAGTTTCTGTGTGGTATCTCGTTTCTGCATTCGCTTGTCATCCATGCAAAAGCGAACACCATGACAGCACTGACCGTCGTCGAGTTGTTCATGGCTGATGATTTCGCCGCGAATCTCATCCAGTTCGATGTCATAGATGAGTAGATCAAGAACGACTTGCTCAGAGATCTTGAACTCCTGATCGCTGGCGAACTGGAGGCCATCTCTGGAGAAGTCCAGGCACGCAGCGGTTGGGTTCAGCTTTAGAATGCCGCCGATACCTGGGCGCGAAACATGCAGGACCAGCTGTTCATTAGTATAGCGCTCGTGTTTTCGACGATCGTCGTCCATCTTCCCCTCCTAACTGTTACAAGCGAATTCGAGCATGAACGCATGATCGTTGCAACACTAACGCCAGGGTCAGATCGAAGCTATTTCTGCGAAATGACCGCGCAGGGTAGAATTCGGCTTCAACCTGACAACGGGCACTGCGAATCAGTCGCCAGGAGAAAATCGTGAGTAAGTCTAAGTTGGACGCATTCTGGATGCCATACACCGCAAATCGCCAGTTTAAAGCGAACCCGCGGATGATAGCCGCCGCAGATGGCGCTTATTACATCACAGAGGATGGTCGACGTATTTTTGATGGTCTTTCAGGTTTGTGGACCACGGGTGCAGGCCACAATCGCCCAGAGATAAGAGATGCCGTGGCCGCACAGCTTAGTACGCTTGACTATTCGCCCGCTTTTCAATTTGGTCACCCGCTGGCATTCGAGTTGGCAGAGCGAGTTGCCGAGCTGGCGCCTGAGTCTCTGGATCGGGTGTTTTTCACCAATTCAGGGTCGGATTGCACAGATACTGCTACTAAGATTGCCCGCGCCTATTGGCGTCAGGTGGGCCAGCCGTCTAAGACCAAAATCATTGGGCGAGTTAAGGGATACCACGGCGCCAGTTGGGGCGCGATCAGCTTTGGCGGCATTCCTGTTAACAAAAAGTTATGGGGGCAGGGTGTTGATTCAGATCACATGAACCACACGATGATACCTGGCAATGAGTTTACTCGAGGTTTGCCACAATCGGGTGCTGAGTTAGCGAATGAGTTGGAAGATATTATCACATTGCATGATGCCAGCAATGTTGCTGCAGTAATCGTCGAACCCATTGCCGGTTCTGCAGGCGTCATTGTTCCCCCCGCCGGGTATCTGAAGCGAATGAGAGAAATATGCGATAAACATGATGTGTTGTTGATCTTTGACGAGGTGATTACCGCGTTTGGTCGAATAGGTGACTGGTTCGCGGCGACGGCCTTCGATGTGGTTCCGGATATGTTAAATGTTGCCAAACAGATCACGAATGGCGCTATTCCTTTGGGAGCGGTTATTGTTAAAGGAAAAATCCATGACGCGTTTATGGACGCTGGTGGTGTTGAGTACAACATCGAGTTACCTCATGGCTATACCTATTCAAGCCATCCGGTTGCTTGTGCAGCTGCTATGGCATCTCTCGATATTCTGGAAAAAGATGGGTTGATAGACAGGGTTAAACAGTTATCCCCCATATTCGAGAGCAAAGTGCATGAGCTTAAAGGAGCGGCGCACGTTACCGACATTCGCAATTACGGTTTTGCTGCGGGAATTACTCTTGAGCCATATCCGGGAGAGCCAATGAGAAGACCGATGGAAGCGGCACTCACTTGTTGGGAGCAGGGATTCTATGTGCGGTACGGTGGCGATACTCTGCAGTTGGGTCTGCCGTTTGTGACAACAGAAGCTGAAATGGATAGCGTGATCAACGCGATCGGAGATGCGTTGACGAACTAGTTTCTGTCCCAAAAATCCTGGTTCTAGTGCAACTGATACGACATTCCAAAGGAAATGATTAAGAATCCAATAACTTGCAAAGAAACTAGAGGCACGATGTTGGATTTTAGGACGAGAACGAACTAGTCATCGGTGAGCATTTGTAGCTCAGTGTAGAGACGCACTTTACCCGTCATGGAGCGTTCCAGGTGGGAGATCGTTTCCTCAAGACTTTCACTCATCGTTGGGCGTTCCAGCAGTTCGATGGCGAAATTTGGAAAAGCACGAATCTCGTCCACCAGTCGAGCACGAGTATAAAGATACTCAATGACCAGTTTATGGTGTTCGTTGTTCGCGTCGGCGAAGACATGGACCAGTGTTGCGATGCGTTCTTTTCCTGGTTCAAGTAAGTCCCTTTGTTCACCGAGATACGCTTCGCAACGTTCAGCATCGCTTTGAGTCAGCAGGGATAGGGAATGTCTGATGATTTCCAAGTAGGACTCCTGAACATCATCAATGGCCTGAAGCAGATTTCCCTGGTGCTGATGCTCCAGTATGTCGAGGACTCTGTGGATATGTTCAAGCATGGTTAGATTTTTTCTCCGCCCTAGTTATTGCGCAACAGATTGGCAGGAGAATACTGGTCGGTTAGAGGGCGAACATCCTGACGCCAGTCCTTGGTTCGTTTGAGATATGGCAGGAAGCTGCGGATATCAATTGAATATGTAGTCAGAATATCGGTCAGCTTCATGGCGCGTTCTTGCATCGTTCGATGCGATGGCAATGGTTTGATTGTAGCAATGATCACACGATTTCCGGTATTTGGCATCTTAAAATTGATGAACTCAGGAAACACCTTGTTATAGGTTACTGACTCATGGTCATAGAGTGCACTGGTAGAAAACGTATTAGCCACCAGCACGCCGTTTGGCGACAGTAATCGCGCCGTTTCTTCAATGAACTCGGCGGTCATCAGATGTTCCGGGATATAGTCCCCGGTAAAAGCATCGAGAATCACAAGATCATAGGTGACACCCCGGAGGCCGGCTCGCTTGATGAATACCCGCGCGTCCTGAACGTAGACCCTGGAGCGCTCTGATTCTGAATAGGCGAAATACTTACGTGCGACGTCGACTACGGCGAGATCAATCTCAACGACATCAATTTGACTGTCGGGATAGAGCGTCGCGAGAACGGTAGGGATCGTGCCGCCTCCCAGTCCGATGACGAGGATCGATGATGGCTGAGGATTCAGCAGTAGTCCTGCGAAAGTCATTCGAGCATAGGGAAATACAACTTTTTGCGGGTCCGTGAGATCCATGCAGGTTTGATTTCGGTCTCCTTTTTTTATTGCGAATACCAGGCAGCGTCGGTTGACTGATTCTTTGACTTCAATATTGCGATACAGAGACTTTTCTTCATGAATAACTGCGGCCCAGGTCGTCGAGAAAATGATCAGGCCGCAAAGTGTCGCAACGATGATGGTGACTTTTTTATTCACTTCGAGCGACCTGGTGGGCGGCGATTGACACGATGCCGGCGCTCAGTAGGATGACCACCATTGTTGTCAAAATCTGGTTGACCTCAAAATACAGGACGAAATAAAAAGAAGTTCCAAGCGTGCCAAGCGCGCTTCCGAGCGTTGACACGAAATATAGTCGTCCCGCGACGTGACCACTGTGGTTGGTGTTTTCAACCAGCAGCCGTACTGAATAGGGCGCGATCATCCCCAGTAGTGCCGTGGGGACCAGGAAGATTAGGGTAGATGCCAGTAAGGAGCCGTAACGTGGGTCTTCCACGCGCAGAAATACGGCGTCCAGAATCTTCTCGCCAAGCATGATTGTGGGCAGTAGCGCCGTAGCCGCAATGATAAAAAACAGGCCGTATCTCCTTAGGCTAACCTGGTAAAGAGATAGTTTTCCACCAACCAGGTAACCGATTGATAGCGACACCATAAATACTGTGATGACACTACCCCAGACGTAAATACTGTTGCCGAAGTAGGGTGATAGGATTCTTCCCCCCAGGAGTTCAACCGACATGATGATAAAGCCGCTAATAAAGGCAAGGCAGTAAACCAGTGGATTGATGGATACGTTGTAGGGCTCGCGCATACTCGTTTCTATAAGACTTAAGCTATGCCAGGACTGCAGATGTGATTGCGGCAGTATACATGAAGCTCTCCAGCGTCCGATTTCATTTTGTGAGATAATGGGTTTTTCGCACCTGAACCGGGGTCGGGTACGAAACTGCATTAGTCTCCGTTGTAACTTGGACCATAAATCTTGAAATCGTTAGCGCGTTTTATTCCTATCGTCTCACCTTATAAGTGGGTCATCGGTAGCGGATTTGCGACGTTTTTCATCGCGCGTTTCTTTGAGGTAGGTGGCTACTACATGGTGGCGATGGGTATTGATGCGATTAACGCCCTGATTAATACAAGTGCGCCCGCAATTCCGTATAGCCTGGTTGAAATTGCGCTGGTGATCGTCTGCTGTGTCGTGATGCGGTTCTTCTTTATTGTACATGCCCGCCGTGCGATCCGCCGCGCGGGTATGTTTGTGGCTTTTGATTTGCGGCAACTGGTTTATTCCAAGGTGCAGTTTCAGGGCAGTCAGTTTTTTGCGCGTATCGGCGTTGGCGACATCATGACTCGCGCGATTCAGGATATTCACCTGATAGAAAGGCTAATTTCGCATGGACTGGTACATGTGGTGATCATGATTTATGCACCGCTATTTGGTTTGACGGCAATGCTCATGAAGTCGCCCGCGCTAACGCTGCTGATTCTGCCTCTGCTACCTCTTATCTTTATATACGGCTATCTCATGTCTGGCGCTATGGCGCGAACTTCCCGTGCTGTCCAGGGGCGACTTTCAGCGCTATCGCAGCACACTCAGGAAAATTTATCTGGTATTCGTACCGTTCAGGCGCAGGCGCAGGAATATAACGAGATTCAGCGCTTTGGGGTTACAAATCAAGCATACGCAGAAGCATTCTATGACCAGTCGCGCATCACCTCGCTAATGGGCGCCTGGACACCTTTCTTCGCATCGGTGGCCCAGCTAGGAATTTTGATGTATGGCGGTCATCTGGTGCTTGAGGGTGAAATCTCGGTAGGTGATCTCGTGTTCTTCTTTACATGTCTCAACATGCTGCTTCAACCAATCCGTATGGCAGGCTGGTTTATTACCACGGTGCAGCGAGCGGCGGTTTCAGCAGGTCGGTTGTTAGAGATATTGGATGCAAAACCGGAAATTGAAGATGATCCGTCGCCCGAAGCTCCTGCAGAGATTTGGGGTGAATTCGATCTCAAGAATCTTAGTTTTACGTATCCTGGGGCTAACAAGCCTTCCCTCAATAATATTGACCTGCATATTGATGCAGGCGAGTCGATCGCGATTGTAGGGCGCGTTGGTTCAGGAAAATCTACCTTACTTAAGCAATTCACTCGTATGGTGGATACCCCCGCAGGGCAACTCTATCTTGATGGTCGCGATGTCAGGGACTATCCGCTGTTTCAACTGCGTACTCAGGTGGCTCAGGTGCTGCAGGATCCATTTTTGTTTGGTGAGCCGCTTAAACACAACATCAGCTATGACGATCCGGGTCGTCATCTGGATCTTGTCTGGGACTCGGCAGATTCAGCAGCATTGAGAAGTTCGATAGAAGAGTTTCCAGCGCAAATGGAGACAGTAGTGGGGGAGCGGGGTGTAACGCTTTCTGGGGGAGAGAAGCAGCGAACTACTCTGGCACGAGGACTTATCCGCAATGCGCCAGTGCTTATTCTGGATGACTGTTTTAGCAGCGTGGATACTGAAACGGAAGAGCATATCCTGGGTCGGCTCAAGTCTTTGCGTCAGGGCATGACCACGATATTGGTATCGCATCGGGTCTCCACCCTGCGTCACGCTGACCGAATTGTTGTGCTTGAGGACGGAAATATTGTCGAGGTGGGCACTCACGAGGAGTTGCTCGGCTTAGATGGTGTCTATGCTGAGCTAGAGCGTGCCCAGACGCTGGGTAATTCTCCACGGGCGGTGAACTCGTGAGCGAACAAACTTTGGGGCGAGGGCCAAAGCGGGATTATTCCACCTTCGATTCTGAGTTGTCGGGCGCGGTATTAAACCTACATCTCTTTGGTCGCATCATGCACTGGCTGAATCCGTATCGGTTGGTGTTGTTCTTTAGTCTCGTTCTTATTCTCATCGCGAGCTATTTCACGGTCATTATGGAAATCATGATCTCGCGGGTCTTAGTGGACTACATCATCGTCGGTGATACAGAAAGCCCCATGCCTGATCTGTATATGATTGAGGCGACACAATGGGTCGAACGCCAGTTGGGCATTGAACCGATCTTTGCGGCGGGATTGATCTTCTTCGTCATCATGGTCCTGTTTACATTCGTGGGTCATGCACATCGAATGACGCTAATCGGTTCGATCGTTAAGGCCTTAAGGGACCTACGTCAGGACCTGTTTGCGCATATGGAGACGCGGCCCAGTTCCTTTTACGACAAGGTCGCAGTGGGTCGCGTTATGACGCGAATCACGAACGATGTAGAGGCGCTTTATGAGATGTTGCGTGGTATGGGAAGCCTCGTTGGTGAGTTTGTTCCCTTTTTCGTAGCGCTCATCATCATGTTCTCCACCAGTGTGAAGCTCACGTTGGTGCTATTGATGCTGGTACCCATTGTCGGGATTGCTACGTACTTTTTTCGCGAAGCTTCCCGGGAAGTATTTCGTCTCGTGCGTAACAGCGTATCGGCGCTGAATCAGAACCTGCAGGAGAACCTGTCGGGTATGCAGGTGGTTCAGCTCAGCCTCAGAGAGGAGCGAAACCTTGAAACCTACACGAATATCAACAAAAACAATCGTCGTTTTGAATTCCGGTCGATCAATCTAAACACGGTCTACTCGGCGTTCAACGATTCGTTAGCCTCTATGGGGCTTGGCGTTATTATTTGGTATGGCGGGGGAGAAGTCGTTCAGGATGAAATGACGCTTGGTGGCGTCATTTTGTTTACCCGATTTATGAATATGCTGTTTACACCCGTCGTGACTCTTGGCGAGCAGTTAAATGTTCTTTTTCGTGCAATGGCCAGCGGCGAACGGATCTTTCAGGCGCTTGATTGGGATGAACAGATTCATGAGCCCAAAGAACCCGTTGAGTTGCCATCACGCCTTCAGGGTAAGGTTGAGTTCAGACATCTCAGTTTTGGTTACAGTGAAGATGCCCCTATCCTGAACGATGTCTCTTTTGTGATTGAGCCTGGAGATAAGCTCGCGATCGTTGGTCCTACCGGGTCTGGCAAAAGTACGATGATTCGGTTGCTGGGACGTTTCTATGACTTTCCCCGAGACATGATCTTCCTTGATGATATCGATTTGAATGATCTGCATAGCCATGACGTGCGGACAAGAATTGGTGTGGTGCTACAGGATTTTCATATTTTCTCAGGGAGCATTCTCGATAATATTATTCTTGGCAACCCAAATATTTCTCGCGAGCGAGCCATTGAAGCGGCGAAGACGGTTAACGCCCACGGATTCGTTAGTGAACTACCTCTGGGGTACGACACCCCGCTGGTTGAGCGTGGGGCTAATTTGTCTCAGGGACAGCGTCAATTACTGGCCTTCGCGCGTGTGCTGGCAGCGGATCCGGAAATTTTGATTCTGGATGAGGCGACCGCCAGTATTGATACGGAAACGGAATCGCTCATTCAGGATGGGCTCCACAAATTGATGCAGGGACGAACATCGATTCTCATTGCCCATCGGCTCCAGACTATCCAGGAAGCAGATAAGGTGCTTGTCCTACACCATGGCGTGGTACGCGAATTGGGAACACATGAAGAGTTACTGGCGCAGAAAGGGCTCTATTACACGTTACATGAGTTGCAGTTTCAGGATGTTACGGTAGATGACGAGGGGAACCCTCTCTAGCCTCGTTCGTTTTCGCTTCTTCGATTAGGTCGAACCAACGGTCAGTCACAACGAAACCTCGAGATGTTTCGATTCCGTTGTCATCCAGTACGGCAACGAGGCTGGCAGGTTGTACCTCTGTCGATGCTAACCTCCGGTTGAACTCTTCAATAGATTCCCCTTGGATATCTTGTTCCAGGGGGGCGAGCCAATAAGTTTTCTCCAGCAGGGCGTAGTTGTGGGTATCGTCGAATGTGGAGGTGAACCTGTCTGTTGGCAACCACCAGCCCTTCTCATGACCAGGATTGACCTCATGTGGGTATTGGAAATTGTTCCGGATGAACTCATCGTACGGGTGAAAAAGGCGGCCTTTCATAAAGCACAACGCGCTGGAGACTTCTATATTCATATCGTTGAGCAGTTGCAGTGCATCGGGGTCGCTTGCTAAACGCAATTGGTGGTCGACCAGATGCGCGTATTTGCTTCCGAGGCAGTCGGCGGGGTTCGGTCCATACCATCGGTAAGTGTCAGTTGGATCACCCTTGGCCAGGTAAAACTTAACTGCCGCTTCCCAATGTTGGGTGACACCGTCATGCGTGACGAGGAAATCAAATTCACCAATCGTACGTTTTCGAGCATTAACCTGAAGGTTAGCGGCTAGCAGGTCAAAATCTCTATGCTGCTTAAGCCAGTATTCGAGTAACCTCTCGAAGTGTTGCCCTAACCTGAAGCGATGGGAGTGTCGTGGGGTCGGCAGTTCGGTGGCATTGGCGATATTCGAGAGGGCATTGAACCAGTTGTCATCTGGCCAGGTGAAATCTAACGCGCCAGTAGTTACTAAGGGAGCACTCTGTAGGCACCAGGAGAGATCTCGTTGCTGACGATTTTGATTTGGCATACAAGAAATTATAACCGGTGAGAAGATACGATGAATCGGCTGCCAGTAGTATGATGTGCGTCTTTTCAAGTTCAATTTTTGAATATGAGTATTAGGGCAAAATTCTTGACGCTGATGATGCGTTACACCGTCAAGCGACTATTGGAGAATATTTCCACTGATGACCCAGAGAAATTCCGTGATGATATCGGGGCTGCAGCGCGCTTCGCGCCGAGTTTGCCGAGCGAGGCCGCGGTGGTCGCTGAAGAAGCAAAGAGCGTGCCTTGTGAGTGGGTTAGCTATGGTGAATCCCGGGGCGACCAGGTGCATTTATATTTGCATGGCGGGGGGTATGTCCTTGGCCTTGCAGCGGAGCACAGAGAACTCGCCTGGCGATTAGCCCGACAAGCCGAGTTACGGGTGCTTATGGTGGACTATCGTCTGGCACCGGAATATCCGTTTCCAGCTGCACTCGAAGATGCGACTAATAGCTATCGCTGGCTGCTCGAGCAGGGTCATGATCCGGAGAATATCAGTGTTGGCGGCGATTCCGCTGGCGGTGGTTTATGCATGGCATTACTGATTAACCTCAGAAATCAGGGACTGCCGCTTCCCAATGCCGCGCTATTGTTATCTCCCTGGGTCGATTTGAGCTGCTCTGGAGACAGCGCTGGTCGAAATGCTGTGATTGATCCGATCTTATCTCCGGCCCCGCTCGATAAATTTGCACGGTTCTATGTAGGCGACAGGGATATGCGGGCGCCTTTAGTCTCCCCGGTTTTTGCGGACCTTAAAGGGCTGCCTCCCGTATTGGTTCACGTAGGTAGTACTGAAGTGCTGCTTAGTGATGCTGAGCGACTAGTTGATAGAGTGAATACTGTTGGCGGTGATGCTCATCTCAATGTGTGGCCCGATATGCCTCACGTATTTCAGCTTCTTGCGAATCGAATTCCAGAGGCAAAGACTGCAATCACGGAATTGTGTGAGTTTTTGAAATCGTACATGCCGGTATCGGCCGAGGTCGAGTGAATAATCTAGAGCCTATTGCAAGAGACCTCGTGCTGGTGGGTGGAGGTCATAGCCATGTGATTGTATTGCGCATGCTGGGAATGAAACCGATTCCAGGGTTGCAGGTGACGTTGATTAGTCCGTCCACCCGGACTGCCTATTCGGGCATGCTTCCCGGCCTCGTTGCCGGGCACTATGAAGAAGATGATATCTATATTGATCTGGTTCCACTTTGTCGGTTCGCTGGCGCCAGGTTCATTGAAGCGAAAGTCGAAGGCATTGATCCTATTGGTCAATCGGTCCAACTGGACTCGAGACCGGACCTTCGTTACGACATTCTTTCTCTCGACGTAGGAATTACCCCCTCGCTTGATGTACCTGGTGCGACCGAAAACGTCATTCCGGTTAAGCCCATCAATGAGTTTCTTGGACTCTGGCAAGGTTTTCTGGAAAGCGTCTCGAGGGGAGAGGTTTCCAGTGTGGGTTTTGTTGGCGCCGGGGCAGGGGGGGTGGAATTGTGTCTCGCGGTTCATCATCGATTACGCGAGTCTTTCGCACCCCAGACACACCCGATTAGCTTCCATCTGTTTGCTGACGATAAGGGTGTGTTGCCGGCATACAATTCTGGTGTGAAGTCCGCGTTTGCCAGTGAGTTTGAGCGTCGAGGTATACAGGTGCACGATAGCTTTCGTGTCGCTCGTGTCGACAACCAGAGCCTAATCTCTGCGGCGGGAGACGAGATTCAGGTTGACGCAGTTTTCTGGATCACTAGCGCCGTGTCGCAACCCTGGTTACAAAACTCCGGACTTGCGTTAACTGATGACGGATTCATTGCCGTAGGTAGCACCTTGCAGAGCGAAAACTTTTCTAACGTGTTTGCTTCGGGTGACATTGCCAATATGTCATCAAGCCCTCGGCCCAAGGCCGGTGTTTTCGCTGTTCGACAGGGGTCACCTTTAGCAAAGAACATTCGACGACTACTGAACCAGCAGATCCCACTGGACTACCACCCGCAGCGAGAATTCCTTTCGTTAATTTCGACTGGCGGTAAGTGCGCTGTCGCCTCGCGCAATAGTCGTAGCGTTTCAGGTAAATGGGTCTGGCGATGGAAAGACTGGATTGATCGTCGTTTTATGCGTCGGTTCAACGATCTGCCTGCCATGCCAAAGGAACCAAGGGTTGGTCTGCTTGCTGAGTTTGATGATCAGATGCAATGCGGTGGTTGCGGCTCTAAAGTGAGCGCGGAGCTCTTGGCGGAAGTCTTGACTGAACTGGGTTCTGAGGGGCGCGATGATGCTGCTGAGTACGCGGTCCCGGTTGGGAAAACCATGCTGCACAGCATCGATTATTTCAGGAGTTTTATAGAGGATCCATACCTGTTTGCCCAGGTGGGGGTGACTCATGCGCTAAGTGACATCTATGCGATGGGTGGGACCCCGGTTACCGCGTTAGCGATGGTAACGGTTCCCTACGGAAAACCGCCGGTGGTTAAGTCGATTCTCCAACAGTTACTTTCCGGTGCGAAGGGTCAACTGGATTTGGATCACGTAAAATTGGTTGGAGGCCATACGACGGAAGGAGCAGAGCTCTCGATAGGGTTCTCCGTCAATGGCATTGTTGATCCTGAACAGGTTTTGCGAAAATCCGGAATGGAGGCGGGCCAGGCGTTAATCCTGACAAAGCCGCTCGGTACGGGTGCTTTGTTCGCCGCTGACATGCAGCATAAGGCGCGGGGAGCGTGGATCACCCCGGCTCTGACGTCAATGAAACAGTCGAATCTATCTGCACTCAAGGTTTTGCGCGAGCACAACGTTTCGGCGTGTACAGACATTACGGGATTTGGTCTTGCCGGGCATCTCCTCGAAATGACATCTGCCTCTGGTCTCGGTGTTTCACTCAGCCTCGATGATCTGCCTGTGCTGGAGGGTAGTGTGCATACGATCCAGGATCTGGGGATAACCAGTACATTATATCAAGGGAACAGAGAGTCAGCCTTTGCGGTGCCTGATTATCAGCACGAGAATTTTGAGCTGCTGTTTGATCCACAGACCTCCGGCGGTCTTCTTGCCTCAATTCCCGCCGGGTGTGTTGACGATTGTGTTGAAGCGCTGCGAAAGGTTGGTTATCTGGGTGCTAACTGTATTGGATTCGTTACGGAAGATAACCAGTTCACACTAGCATGACTGACAGGTTCCATTCATTTTTCGTTCAGGCAGTGATTGGTACTGTGACTTGTACTCTAGTCCGAGGAGAACATATGAAAAGGCTCATACCAATATTGACGTTTGTATCAGTCCTCATCGCAGGATGTGCCAACGATCCTATTGTCGACACCCGCGGGGTCACTGAGGCGAAATATAAACAGGACCTGGCAGAATGCCGCGCTTACGCAGATCAGGTCAACACAGCTGGAGAGGCGGTGGAATATGGCGCGATCGGTGCTGCTGTTGGTGGCGTTTTTGGTGCGGTGATCGGCAATAGTGATTCTGCGCAAGGTGGTGCCGGTGCAGGCGCTATGAGCGGTGGCACATCAGGTGCCGTCAAGGCAGAAGAACGGAAAGAAAGAGTCCTCTATCGACGCCTAAAGGGACGAGGGTATAAAGTCCTGGGCTAAACCTCGGGGACAGTGTACTTAATTATTGAAGTGCACGTCTCCTGCTCCGTCTGCGCCAGCTAATTAGGTACACTGTCCCCCGAATTGCTAGGACCGTGGACTCAATTTCGATAGTATTGACGGCGGAAGAGCGTCGTCCCCGGTGGGGCGTGCGGCCTTCAAAGCCGTTGAGCTGCTGTTAAAGTGGCTGGTGGGTTCGACTCCTACCTCTTCCGCCATTTTACCCGTCCTCTATGCAATCAGGAAAAACGATGTTGGAAAACCTCTATTCCATGAATGGAAAAATTTGTGTGGTGACCGGTGGCTCCAGCGGTCTAGGCAGCTATATGGCCCGGGGATTTTTAGAAGCAGGCGCCGCCCGGGTTTACATCAGCGCGCGATCCGAGGACAAGTTGAAAGCCAAGGCGGTGGAGCTATCAGCACTGGCCGATGGTGAATGCATCGCAATCCCGGGGGACCTCAGCGCTATAGAAGGTATTCAGGTATTGGCCAACACGCTAAAAGAGAACGAAAATCATATCGATGTATTGGTTAATAATGCCGGTGTCGGCACGGGAGGTCCGTTTGCCGATATGAAGCCGGAAGTCTGGGACATGACCATGGGTCTAAACCTGAGATCACCCGTATTCGTGACTCAGGCCCTGCTCGATCTATTGAAAGCTAACGCCACCCATGAGGATCCAGCACGAGTAATCTTCACAAGCTCTGTCGCCGCAAGCGAGAACAACGTTCGAGTGATGGCCTATGCAACCAGCAAGAACACAGTTGAAAAAATGACGCCGCTGTTGGCCCTTGCACTGTGCGACGATCACATTCTGGTCAACACCATCGCTCCAGAGGCTTTTTACTCGGAAATGACTCGCGACATCTGGGAAGACCCGGATTCGGATCGTTTCAAGGCTTTGTTAGAACGCATCCCGGTGCACCGTTTTGGTGGGTTGGAGGATATGGCGGGTGTGGCTGTGATGCTATGCAGCCGCGCCGGATCCTATTTCACTGGTGAAGTACTTAATCTGGATGGTGGTCACCGGCTAACATTTAGCTAGTTTCTGTCCGCAAAGGCCTGATTCTGCGCGAGGAGAAGCGACATTCCAAAGGAAATCGGCAAGAAAACAATTACTTGCAAAGAAACTAGAGGCACGATGTTGAGTTTCCGACAAGAACCAGCTAACACAGGAAGGCTTGGGGGAAATCAGGATCACGCTGGCGGATGCGAAAGCGGTCCCATCTACAGCACTTGAAAATGTGGCAGCAATGTAGATACAGTAATAGGCGACTAAAAGAAGTTGTTAGATAACAATCACTTAAATGCGATGACGGAGGATGCCTCGTCCGCCAATAATCCATACCCATAGGCTTAGAATGACCAAACCAAATATCGTAATAATAATGACCGATCAACAACGGGCCGATGTGTCTGCTCGTGAAGGATTTCCGCTCGATACCACACCTTTTTTAGATAGTCTTGCAGCGCAAGGCACCTGGTTTAATCGCGCCTATACAAATATGCCTGCCTGTCTGCCAGCTCGGGTGAGTATGCTGACCGGCAGGTATCCCAGTGCGACGCGTGCACGGACAAACCACAATAGGGATGATGCTTTTTTTGAGACGGACCTGTACGAGCTTATGCACGAGCAGGGGTATAGAACGGCGCTCTGTGGAAAAAACCATTCACATGTTGATGCGGAGCAGATGGATTACTGTTTCAATATGGGGCATCACGGTGGGTTTGGTGACGATAGAACGGAAGACGAGATCGCATTCGACAAATACCTGGGTGATCTTCGAATGCGTGTGGCCGAAGAACCGGCCCCATACGGCGTAGAGGTCCAATGTCCTTATCGTGCGGTATCGGCCGCCACGAACTGGATTGATGAGGTGCGGGAAGAGTCGGACCCATTCTTTTTATGGCTGTCGTTTCCCGAACCGCACAATCCTTATCAGGTGCCTGAACCATATTTCTCCATGTTTCCACCAGAATCACTACCGCCAACGCTTTCGGACGAATCTGCACTTGAGGCTAAGGGTTTCAAGTATCAGTGGTTACGTCATATTGGTGAAACAGCGTTTCCCGACTATTCGGAACAACTCATTCGAGCCAGATCTAACTACTTTGGCATGTTGCGGCTGATCGACGATCAGATAAAACGACTATATGATTATCTGGAAGCACATGACCTGCGAGACGACACCATTGTGATCTTCCTTTCGGATCATGGAGACTATGTGGGGGAGTACGGACTGATGCGTAAGGGAGCCGAACTACCGGAGGTTCTTACCCGCATTCCGTTTTTTTTCCTTGGCCCCGAGATTGTCGGTTCTGAAGCGCCACACTCGGCTCACATAACGACCGCAGATATAATGCCGACCCTCTGCGAAGCGATAGGTATGGACATTCCGCCCGGCGTCCAGGGACGCAGTCTGTGGGCACTATTAACCGGGAAAGAATATCCTGAGTCTGAATTTGACAGCGCATACATGGAACATGGTTTTGGTGGATTACATTACACCGATGACGATGATTTTGATCCTAATGAAGATGGGTTATCGGATGGGATCGGTTTTGATGAGCTAAATGGCTGGTCCCAAAGTGGGACCATGCGCGCGATTAGGAAGGGTGACTGGAAGTTAATTTTTGATATGCAGGAGCAAGGTCAGCTCTACAACCTGGTGGACGATCCTGTTGAACTGGTTAATCTATTTGATCATCCTGATTACGCGGATATTCAATCGAAGATGTTGGCTGCATTACTAGGATGGACGCTGCGCGCTGCGGATCCACTGCCGCATCCTCGTCGTCGCTACAAATTTAAGTCAGACAAGCAGAACTATTGGAGCCCATATCGTTAGGTCGATCTGGTGAATTGTTAACTGCCACTAGTTGCTTGGTTCACCAGCCAACGACCTACCGCCTGGATCGGCGCCTAGTTACGTGTGGAGGAGATCCACGCGGCGACTGCGGTATACTCGGGTGTTAACCTGACGTCGAATGTCCAATTTCCATCCTGTGACTTGGCTCGTTGATAGTTGAGAACCACGAAGTGGTGGTTGAGGGTCCGATTAGCGTTCTCGCCTCGTTTAACGTGACTCTCGATACCCGTTCCCAGGACCACAAGGTGGGCGACTAGTGTCGCCTTGTTATTGTCGAACTCCACGGATGCCTGATTCTTCTGTAGTGCCAGTCGTAAATTTCCCGGTTTGTCGCTGTCAGCCTCGGGAATCTGTAAATCCACGAAATAACCACGCCATTCCTTACCATCAACAAGTATGCCTGGGGTGTAGACCGAATTGACATTGCCTTGCTGCTTATGGGTTCGTTGTCGTTTTGAAAATCGTAGTTCAGAGAACCTGTCTTCCCAACCCAGATAGTTCCAATAGTCGACATGGAAGCTGAGGGGAATGATTTTTTTCCACAGTCTAGGATCATCCATAAGTTTGGAGATCCATCGATCTGCAGGAGGGCAACTCGAACATCCTTCGGAGGTATAGAGCTCGAGCAGGGTCAGTTTATCCTCGCCCGAGTTTACTTCCAGGGCGATGCAGTCACTAAGGACGACCAGCAGTAACAATGTAGTCAGGTAACGCACGTGATACCCTTGTCGATTATTATTAGTATGACGCATGTCTGCCGGCGAAGGTTCATTTCTGCTGGAAAATACCTCGCTTACCCACCTCAGGAGGTTGTATGAGGCGTTTCAATAGGCTAATTGCCGAACGAAGTTGGCGCACTCAGTTTGCTTCAAGAACAGATTCTAACCAGGGCGTAGCGTAGACCATGAAAGTGGCATCCCTTACGATGCTGTGCTTGGTGGTCAACTTCGCAAGCGCAGAGGACCTCGTGTTTACCCATGGGCTCTCGATGCTGCACGAGTTGAAATACGGGCCGAATTTCGAAGGTTTTGACTATGTTAATCCCGATGCTCCACAAGGCGGGGTAATAACCCTGCCTACGAGCACAAACGTTCGAAATTTCGCCGGAGAATTCGATAACAATAATGACGGCCCGCCAGGTATGGGCTACGTGTACGACACGCTTATCGTTCGCTCGGGTGATGAATTGGGCGGGTACTATGGCCGTCTTGCAAAGTCCGTGGCGGTTTCCGCTGATGGACGCCTTTTGGCGTTCCGGCTTCATCTCGAGGCCCGATTCCACGATGGAACGCCGATCACCACTAAAGACGTGAAGTTCACGTTTGATTGGGTGCTCTCGACGGTTGAGGGAGGCATGTATCTTGGTTGGATTGAATCGGTCGAAGTAGTGACTGATCATGAGATCCACCTGCATCTCAAAGAGCCACTCGATGATTCAAACCTCAGGATTCTGTCTTATGAGCCGCGAATCTTTCCCGAACACCACTGGCGTGGAAAAAATCCTTCCGACTCGACGCCTGATTTTCCGCTCGGTAGCGGACCCTATCGCGTTGCGAGCTGGCATCAGGGTTATATTAAATTCGAGCGAGTAGCGGATTACTGGGGCAATAATATTCCTGTAAACAAAGGGTTGTTTAACTTCGAAGAAATCCACTTCGACGTGTATCGTGATGCAACGGTTGCTCGAGAGGCGCTGCGCAAAGGATTATTCGACTACTACAGAGAATCGGACGTCAGGCATTGGGTATCCAGCTATGATGTGCCGGTGGTTCATGCTGGATATCTCAAAAAGACCGAGCAAACACTGCGTGTCGTTACCGGTCCGAGTACCGTGATTTCCTTTAATAGTCGTCGGGATCCCTTTGATGATGTGCGCGTCCGTGAAGCGCTTAGCATGACTTTTGACTTTGATTGGCAGAACCGAACATTGCACTCAGGTGTGCACAAGCGCGCAACGGGCTACTTCCCGGATACGCCGTTTGGCGCGACCGGCTTGCCCACCCGGGACGAACTTGAGCTGCTGGAATCCATGAGAGAGAGCTTGGACTCCCGTGTCTTCGAGGAAGCGTTCGTGCTGCCTGAATCGAGCGGAAAGGGACGTAACCGTGGTTCGTTGGTTAAAGCGGCGGGACTGCTTGCTGAGGCTGGATGGCGAGTTAACGACGGTGAGCTCAGGAATACCGCGGGTGAAACATTCGAACTTGAGTTTCTGTCCAACAATGTTAACAACCGGCGCGTGTTATTGCCCTATATCGATACGCTACGCTTTCTTGGTATCAAGGCCAATATTCGGCTGGTGGAAACCGCGCAATACATCAATCTGCTACGGTTACGTGAATTTGACGCAACGATGCAGCCGCTGACGATAATGATGCCCCCGATCATTCAACTGCCTACTTTTTTTTCAACCGCCGCAGCAGAACAACCCCATTCGGCGAACATCGCCGGTATTAGAGATCCGATTATCGATGTCCTGATCGAGCAGGCAACACAGAGTACGGATATGGCCGCAATGATTACTGCTTGTCGCGCTTTAGATCGTGTACTGCTTCGCGGGTACTACCATATCCCGCTGGAGATTACCTCGGACATGCGAATCATCTATTGGGATCGGTTCGGCCAACCGGCTACCAATGAACTTGCCAGCTATGAATCTCCCGGGCTCAATGCCTGGTGGTATGACGGTGAAAAGGCAGCGCGAATTGAGGCGGCTTTTCCGTAGAGTTTCAGATCAGCCGTTAACGATATCCAGGGCCTCAGCCAGCTTATCCAGTCGCGATGTGTGATCTGTGCCACCTGTTCCCAATCTCAGGGTGGTCACACCGGCATTCTCGAATGCTGCCAGTCGCTCGCGAATCATGTCCGGGGTGCCGATAAGATTCGTTTTTAGAATCATCTCATCCGGTACACGCTTTGCTGCCTCTTCGCGTTTTCGGTCAACCCATAGTTTCTGTACTTCCGTTGCAGCGTCGACGAAACCTGCTCGTTGGAAAGCATCATTGTAAAAATTGGTTTTTGCTGAACCCATACCGCCCAGTTGAAATGCCATCCCAGGTTTTCTTTCCTCGATCATACGCTCAACGTCATCGCCGACTTCGAAACTGCCGCCAACCTGGATATCGATATCACTCCAGTTGCGACCGGATTTTTTCAAACCTTTCTTGATGTGCTCGAAAAAGACATCGGCATGTTCCGGAATAAAGGAGGCTCCCAGCCAGCCGTCGGCCATTTCTCCTGTCAGTTCAAGTGATTTGGGGCCAAGGGTGGCAAGGTAAATGGGCAGGTCAGGGCAGGGGGGTTGTGAGAGTCTGATGGGTTTACCCTCGCCGCCCTGGCGAGGCAGTGTGTAATGTTTACCCTGGTATTCAAGGCGTTCACCTTTCAGTCCCAGTTTAATCACATCCAGACATTCCCTTAGTCTGGCTAAAGGGTGAGAAAAGGCGGCGCCGTGCAACCCCTCTACCACTTGAGGTCCGCTGACGCCCAGTCCGAGGACAAACCGGTTGTTGGATACTGTGCGCATGCTCTGGCAGGTCATCGCGATCATGGATGGTACCCGTGAGGTAATCTGCATAATGCCGGTGCCGAGTTTAATGTTTTCCGTTTTTGCGGCGAGGTAGGCGAGCGGTACGATTGCGTCCATACCCCAGGCTTCCGCGGACCAGACGTGGTCGACACCAAGTTTATCGGCCTGCAGGGTAAAGTCGACGACCTCGTCCCAGTCACCACCGTTGTAGTAGGCACTGCCGATACCGATTGATGTTTTCACCGTCTGTATATTCCTGTTCGTTTTTTTTGATGCCCAACGTTAACCTCTAACCTTCAGTGGTGCCAGTCGTAGGGATTGCTGACGCGACTCGTGATATGGTTTGCGCTCAAAAAAAGGAGACGTTATGAAACCCGTTTGTTTGGTGTTTGGGGCCGGTCGAGGTATCGGTGCTACGGTAGGGCGACGTTTTGCACAAGAGGGCTATCACGCCGTGCTGTGCCGCCGGACTGATCAGGAAGGTCTTGATGAGGCTATAGGGGAAATCGAAGCGGACGGAAATTCAGCGTCCGGATTTCTGCTAAATGCAATCGAGGAAAATAGTATCGAGGAGCCGGTGGCGGCAGTTGAAGCAGATATTGGCCCGATAGAAGTTGCGCTCTTTAACCTTGGCGCGCAGATCGGTGATCGGCATTTACAAGACACCAGCTATAAAGCCTTTGAGATGGGTTGGCGGATGGCGACCTTTGCTTTATTTCGCTTCGCGCAAGCGGTGTGTCCGCGTATGGAGGCAAGAGGTAAGGGCACCCTTCTGGTGACTTCCGCGACTGCAGCATTTCGCGGTAATGCGGGTCAGCACTCTCATGCTGCTGCGATGGGTGGGCGCCGTATGTTATGTCAGTCATTGAATGCGGAGTTTTCACCCAAGGGAATTCACATCGCGCATATTCTGATTGATGGTTCAGTCGCAGCGCCAGATACGCTTGGCAGGATGCTGGGACCTGAAAAATATCAGGAGATGCTGGATACGCGGGGTAAGGCAGACGGGATGATGCTGCCGGAAAAAATCGCGGAGAGCTATGTACATCTGGCGCAGCAACATCGGTCAACCTGGACCTTTGAAATGGACCTGCGGTCTTTCAGTGACCGTCCCTGGTGGAACCACTAACAAATTTCTGAACTAAAAAGCTTAGGAGCAAACTATGAAGTTGGGCGTGACGATAGGACAAGTGGACGCACCTGGTGGCGAGAAGATTATTTCTCTAGCGCAGGAAGCGGAAAGTCTGGGGTATGACACCATATGGTGCCCGGAGATCTACGGTATGGATTGTTTTACCCCACTGACCTGGGTTGCCGCACACACTTCACGCATCAATATTGGTCCATCAATCATGCAGATATCCGGGCGGACGCCGGCGAGCGCCGCCATGCATGCTGTTGCTCTGGATTATCTGTCCAATGGAAGGTTGAATCTGGGGATAGGCGTCTCGGGTCCGCAGGTCGTTGAGGGATGGTATGGCCAGCCGTATCCGAAGCCACTGGCTAGAACCAGAGAATGGATGCAGATATTTCGTATGATCATTGCCAGAGAAGAGCCTGTCGCCTTTGACGGTAAACACTATCAACTACCGCTGGACGGCGGCATGGGTCTGGGTAAGCCGCTCAAGTTGATGCAGCATCCTCTGCGCGATCACATTCCAGTATACCTGGGGGCAGAAGGTCCCAAGAATGTCGCAATGGCCGCGGAGATCTGTGATGGCTGGATTGCCATGTTCCTTTCTCCTTACAGAATGCACGACATGTACGCGGACGCCATGCGGATTAAGTCCGAAGATTTTGAGATCGCCGCGTCGGTCCCGGTGGTTATTAACGACGATGTCGACGCTGCCCGGGCAGTCGTCAAACAGAATGTCGGCTTTTATGTAGGTGGCATGGGTGCCAAGTCGCTCAATGTTCACAAGGATCATGTTGAGCGTATGGGGTTTGCTGACGCCACCGATGAAATACAGCAGCTGTTTATGTCGGGGAAGCGCGATCAGGCATACGCGGCAGTGCCGGATGAACTGGTTGACGAGATCGCGCTATGTGGTCCAAAAGAGCGAATCCGTGAACGGTTACAAGGGTGGAAGGACAGCCCGGTAACACAGATCAACGTCGGCGCTGGCGATACGGATACGCTGCGTTTCTTTGCAGAGGAGTTGCTCTAAATCAGGCTGGCCACAACTGTGATCCGCCGTCAACGCGTAGCACCTGACCCGAGACATAGGACGAATCTGCGGTCACAAAGAACTCCACCGCTCTCGCTACTTCTATAGGCCAGCCATACCTGGTGAGTGATCCACTTTCCACCTTGCGTTCATCGCTGGTTGGTCTGCTTGCTTCAAAACGGGCGGTAATGATTTCCCCGGGAGCAATCACATTAGCATAGACCCCATCAGATCGTAGTTGCCCCGCCAGGCATCGCATGTACTGGTGAACTGCTGCCTTGGAGACACGATAGGATACTTCACTGACATTGCCTGACAGGCCGGCAATGCTGCCAATCGTGACGATCCAGCCTTCCTTGCGCGCTATCATCTCGGGGGCAACAGCGCGGCAGCAAAGGATGCACGTCATCAGGTTGCGATCGATAATGGTTTGTACATCCTCCAGCGAAATCTCAAGAGCGTCATTGACAATGGGTTTGCCGGCATTCTCAGCTGTGACACCTTTGGTTCCGATATCACCACCAGCGTTGTTAATAAGGATGTCGATCTGACCAAATTGATCCCGAATATCGGAAACGATTTGCGCCACGACTGCCTCGTCGGTGAGATCACCATGAACCGCTTTAACGTCGACACCGTGTTCATCAGAAATTGCAGCGGCGACTGCGTCCAGGGAATCAGCTTCATTGAGCTGTTGCGTTGATGTTGGCGTGGTGCCGTGCACCACGATGTTTGCGCCTAAGCTCGCGAGGTGGGAAGCAATGACGCGACCAATACCCCTCGATGATCCCGTTACCCAGACGGTTTTGCCATCTAGTTTTTTGCCCATTTCTATATCCTGTTCAATTCCTGTTCAATCTTTGTTCAATGAGTAGCCGGGTCGAAGGACGGGCTTCACTTCTCCCACTGTAATAAGAGACTCCGCCATATCGCGAAGTGAATCGTTGAGATCCCGATAGGTAATACCCAGTGCACGAGTCCGGTCGTTACGAAGATCCGTTCCGGCATAAACCGCGCGTCGCTCTGCTCGACGGGCGATGCCTTTCTCGTCCAGATCTTCCGTCATATCGGGTGTGGTGAAACCAAGTTCCGGTAACAGTTTGTCGATCCGCGCGCAGACTTCTTCGACCTCAATCTTGTGGGTGTTGTAGGCGATGTGGCGTTCACCATTTTGCACCATGACGCTCTCAAGGATGGCTATCTGTACGGCGCAGGTATCCCGAACATCAACGGTATGCCAGGGCCGATAACCATGAACTGCAGGATTGCACTCGCCATAGAGCATCTTCTTCATTAAACCCTGCCAGGGACCACGGTCCCCCTGGTGCGCTGATTGAATGGGCCCCACGTTGTCTGCCGGGCAGCAGGTGATCGAATCCCAGCGACCGCTTGCTTCTGCGGCATTGGAAAAGAAATGCTCCGCTTGTTGCTTGCTGCGTGAGTAACCGGAAAGTCTGTGATTATTGCTGTCGGGAAAACGATCTTCATAGATAACCGGACGCTTCACCATTTCATCGAAGTTACTTTCAGAGACCACCGCGGCGACACTGGAGGTCACTACGACCCTTGTGACCGAGTCCGACTCATTGACACTCTTGATGATGTGATCATTCACCATCTTGGTGTAATCGTCGTCGCCATAACCACCACTTTCGCTACCTGAGGCGTCGATGTGCGACACGTGGGCGACGCCATGGCAACCCTTGAAAATCTTATCGAAGCAACCTGCAACGTTGAGGTCGGCACTATGGAGCGTCAGGCGCCCTGATACATAGCCTGGCATGGCTTTGAGAAAATTGGTTTTAGCACCGTCGTTTACATCACGAACGCAGGCGCGGACTCGATAGCCACGACTTAATAGATCTCTTACCAACCATCCGCCGATAAATCCCGATGCACCTGTTACTGCTACGGTGCCGCCCTTTGGGATAGGTGCCATGGTGAAAACCCTCTCATTTCGTTAGATCGGGCACCATAGCATGAGGTGTGCTTAGCTGAAAAGAGCCGGTTACTTGTTGCCCCCGGCAGCACGGTTCCTGCGTTGGTTTGTCCGGTTCGACCATCGAGAGCGTCGGTTGGATTTCTTTTTGTTTGCTAGCTTTGCAACGTTGTTGGATCGCCCTCTGCCTTTCCCGTTACCTTTACTAACGATGGGTCTTGACGCGGGTAGTGCGTGTTCGGGTTCGAAACCTTCGACTTCCTCGCGATGAAGATGCCGGTTTATCACGCGTTCAATACCCTGCAGCTGTTTGATCTCATCGGCACTGACCAGTGAAATGGCCTGTCCTTTATTGCCGGCTCGACCTGTTCGCCCGATTCTGTGGACATAGTCTTCCGCTACATGGGGCAGGTCGAAGTTGACCACGAGGGGTAACTGCACAATGTCGAGTCCCCTTGCAGCGATGTCCGTCGCGACCAGTATGTCAATCTTGCCGCGTTTGAAGTCGGCAAGCGCTTTGGTGCGTTGTGCCTGACTCTTGTTGCCATGAATCGGTAGCGCTCGGATTTTTCGCTTGCCAAGGTCTTTTACCAGACGGTTGGCGCCGTGTTTGGTCTTGGTAAAGACCAGAACCTGCGTCCAGCCGTTGTCCTGGATCAGGTGGCTGAGTAGACGTGATTTCTGGCTTTTGTCGACCGGGTGCAGGTGGTGTTGCACAGTTTCCGCTGCAGAATTCTTTACTGCCACATCGACTTCGATCGGGTTTTGCAGCATGGTTTTGGCCAGGGCCCGAATGGGGTCGGAAAAGGTAGCTGAAAACAGCAGCGATTGTTTTTCTTCCGGCAATCGTGACTGAATCCGTTTGATGTCAGGAATAAAGCCCATGTCCAGCATGCGGTCCGCTTCGTCCAGTACCAGCACTTCGATATCTTTGAAGCTGACGGCATTCTGTCCATGAAGATCTAACAGGCGTCCTGGTGTGGCGACAAGGATATCGACACCTTGTCGCAGCTTGTTCATCTGTGGACCGATCTTAACGCCACCGAATACCACGGTGGAACTGACATTAACATACTTACCGTAAGTCAGAATGCTTTCCTGGATCTGTGCGGCGAGTTCCCGGGTGGGGGTCAGTACAAGTACTTTTGGATGCCTGCTTGTTTTCGAACTGCCAGCGAGCTGTTGTAGTAAGGGCAGCGTAAATGCTGCGGTCTTACCGGTGCCTGTCTGAGCTGAAGCCATAAGGTCGTGGCCTTTAAGCACGTTTGCTATGGTCGCTGACTGGATTAGAGTAGGGGTCTTATAGCCTTTTTCGCGCACAGCGCGGACTAACGGTTCTACTAAACCGAGTGTATCGAATGTCATCAAAAACCCTAGGGGCGAGATTGTTCTCTTCGCCGAAATATAAAATGTTGGCTTATGCCATGTGTGTGCGTGTGTTAAGCACGGTGCGGCATTCAGAAATTGGACTCTTCACAAGGGTTGCCAAATGGAAAACCCGGAAGGAGAGGAAGAATCTAACGGTTAGGGTTAGACTCACAACTAAGGATGTCGCTAGCTGATACTTGATCAGAGGGCGCAGTCTAGAAGTGCGCCCATGTGATTGCAAGGGTTAATTCGTGCTACTTTCTGTTTGTTAGATTCAAAACAGTGTCGAGGGTCATCAATATGACGGATTTGGCGTTTCAATCGGGTCTGCAGCTCGGTAAGGCAATTCGCGATAAAACGATCAGTGCGACAGAGATGCTGGAGTATTTTTTGGACCGCGTTGATCAATACAACCCTGCACTGAACGCTATTGTTGTTGAGGACTTTGAGCGAGCTAGGGAGTTCGCGAAAGAAGCAGATAGGGCAATTGCTCGTGGTGAGGATTGGGGGCCGCTTCATGGTGTACCCATCACGCTAAAGGAGTCCTACGAGGTGGCGGGTCTGATTACGACGCGAGGTAATCCGATGTGGAAGGACAAGCGGGCAACTGATGATGCGCTTCCTGTAACACGCTTGAAGCAGCTTGGCGTGAATCTGTTTGGCAAAACCAACGTACCCTATAACCTCGCTGACATGCAGAGCTATAACGACATCTACGGTACGACAAACAACCCGTGGGATCATGAGTGTTCACCGGGAGGGTCATCTGGTGGTTCTGCGGCGACGCTGGCCGCGGGGATGACTGGGTTGGAATGTGGTTCTGATATTGGCGGGTCTATTCGAAACCCCGCGCATTTCTGTGGTGTGTTTGGGCACAAGCCAACGTGGGGTCTTCTGCCACCTCGTGGTCATGCTGCTCCCGGTGTATTAGCCCAGTCGGATCTCACTGTCATTGGTCCTCTGGCGAGAAGTGCGGTGGACCTTGAAGTTGCCACATTAGCGATGGCTGGACCTGATGAAATCCAGTCTGCGGGGTATAAGCTTGCACTGCAGCCATGTCCGCATCAGGCCCTCGCGGGATTCAGGGTCGCCGTGTGGCAGAACGATGAACGAGCACCAGTAACCGAAGAGACTTGCAAACGAATAGATGCGGTTGTTCAGGCGGTACTGGATGCAGGCGGCACCGTTGACTATGACGCCAGGCCAGAGGTCGAAATTGATGGCGCTCATGAGAACTATGCGACCTTGCTTGCTGCTGTGATGACTTCCAGGAATTCTCACGAGGACTACAGGAATCTACAAAATAAACTGAAGGATCCTGGGACATCAGACGTTCAGAAAACGCAGCTGCGATACCAGCTTGCGAGTTACCGTGACTATGCGCTTGCCAATGAGGTTCGCACCAGGTCTCGCTGGGCCTGGTACGAGTTTTTCCAATCCTGGGATGTGATGATCATGCCTGTGATGACAAGGCCAGCCTTCGCGCATGATCACCGTCCGGTCCATGAACGAACACTTCAAATTGATAATCAAATGCGTTCGTATTTTGATTTTTTGTTTTGGGCGGGGCCCGCTATTAACAACTACTTGCCGGCGACGGTGATTCCCACGGGTGCGGTGGGGGATGGGTTACCTATCGGCGTTCAGATTATGGGGCCTGAGTATGGCGATCTAAAAACCATCGGATTTGCGAAGTTACTTGAACAAGCAGGCTTTGGATTTGTGGCACCGCCAGGATATTAGGTGGCTATGCAAACCCTTGATACCATTGAAGATCGGTATCATGATTGAGGAATGTCCGGCCTTAACCGTCTTGTATCATCCTTACGGCGCGGGTTGGTCGCGGAATTGAACAAAGAGGTAACGGAATGAGTACTGTAAAAGAGATGTTGGACATTAAAGGTCGAGATGTTGTGACTATCGGTGCGGCAGATTCTGTATATGAGTCGGTTGAGAAAATGGCAGAGGTGCAGGTGGGCGCCTTGCCCGTGCTGGATGATGACGGCTGCTTGGTAGGTATCATTTCCGAGCGCGATTACGCAAGAAAAGTGATTTTAAAGAACAAGTCTGCTCGTGATACCAGCGTGTCCGACATTATGACCAGAGATGTTGTTGTTGCCAGGGAAGACACCACTGTTGAGAAGTGCATGGCACTGATGACACATAAGAAGATAAGACATTTGCCTATCGTGGAAGGACAGGACCTGGTGGGAATCATCGCCGTGGGCGACCTGCTCAAATTCACAATAAAGCAGCAATCCATGACAATTGAGGAGCTGCAGAGCTTTATTATGGAAGAAACCGGCGGCAGCGGTTGATCCGATTATATGTTAAGTCGTTTATAAAGGAAGTTTGGTAAGTGTTTGATTATAAATATTATTACCCACCAATATTTGGGTAGATAAACGACACTCTTTTTCTTGTCGACCGCCCGCAGGATCCCGGCGGCGATATCCTCGGGTTGTACACATAGCAATCCTTTTTTGAAGTCCTCTGTCATGGGTGTGTCAACAAAACCGGGTTTTACGGTAATCACATGGACCCCTGTGCCAAATAGTCTGTTCCTTAATCCTTCTGCGAAAGTAGAGACCATTGCCTTGGCGGCACCATATATGTAATTCGATGCTCTACCTCGATCTCCCGCGACCGAGGATATAACGACGATAGTGCCCGATTGCTGCTGTTTCATGACATTAGAGATAAGCGTAAGCAATGAAATGTGGCTTAACGCGTTGGTGTTGAGCAGTTCCAGGGTTTTATTCGCTGAAGTTCGGTCGGTTTCCTAGTCTCCCAGACTACCATGGCAGATTAACGCCAGGTCCAGTTGACCTAAATTGGCGATAGCCTGCGATACGCATTCTTCATGGTGCCCGAAGGAGACCAAGTCCAATAGATGAGTGCTGATCTTAACCGCACCGCGTATTTTAAGCTCCTCTGCTAGCGCTTCCAGTCGATCCGAATTTCTTGCGACTAGGTGTAATTCCATATCGCCGCTGGCGACGAGTTGTCTCGCCGTTGCCGTTGCGATTGCCGATGTTGCATCAATGACCAACACCTCCATGATGACACCCTGCGCTATGTATCGGACATAAACATTGGATCTCGAAATTTTTCTACTTTGCGCCAGTTTGGATATGTCTGCTGAAACAGCGCCGCGGACATATGAGCGTCCTTAGCAGGATAGAGTCTACCTCCGGCCTGCAGCACAACCTTATCCAGATCTTCAAACAACGACAGAACTTTATCTGGAATGTAGGGAGAATCCAGCGCGATTGAGATACCTGGCATTGGGAACGACAGCACCCCGGGCGATGGAAGGTCGCCACAAACTTTAAGTACGGCCAGGTTTGAGCCGAATCCTGATTCGGGGATCTTGCGCAGGATTTCGCTCATCGCATCCAATCTATGTGCTAGAGGAATCACGCATTGATACTACATGAATCCTTTTGGTCCATAGATTCTGTGCCAGTCCATTATTCTATCCAGCGGAAAGAAGAAGGGGTCGTAGTGCGTCGTAGAAGTCTGGTTGCGGGCGCTGTGGTAATAAGCCTTGTTAAAGAGAGAAACCGTCATCCTGTTAACGAGTGAAAAAGGCGGTGTAACAGGCATGGATATCGTTCTCTTGCCAGGCGAAACAGATGTTTCGCAGTGATTGCCTCTGGTGAATATACCTCTGCCCAGTGACGCGCCGTTGGCCATACAATCGACCCAGGCAACGGTGTGCTCGTAATCATCCGCTGAGTCAGTGGATAGCTTATGGAACTCATCCAGGGATGAGAATTTAATGGTTTCACTAGCGATACCCGTACCCTGAATGGGGGCTAACTTAAATTCCACCCAGGTTATTAGACCCCTGAGTCCGAGTCCCCCAATAGTCGCCTGGAAGATTGACTGGTTTTCAGTCGGTGAGCAGAGAATTCGCTCTCCGTTTGATCGGAGCAGTTCGAATCGCCTTAAGAAGCGACCGAAGGTGCCTACACGATGATGATTTTTTCCATGAACGTCGTTGGCGATCGCTCCTCTCACCGTGACATATTTTGTGCCGGGCGTCACCGAGAGGAACCAGCCCTGTGGTACGACCACATCTAGAATATCACTCAACAGCACACCCGATTCACAAGTGATGAGCCCCTCGGCTGCGTCAAAGCTAATAAGTTTATTGAGCCACCTGGTGCTAATCGCGATGCCGTCCTAGTTCAGGCAGCTATCTCCATAGCTGCGACCATTTCCGTAAGGGACAACAGTGCCGCTCTGTTGGGGCAGGGGAGCGAAGCGGTCGGATATTGTTGTCCCACGCTGACGAACATGAGGGTAACGTCTCCAGGAACTGTAGTTATTCATAGGGCGGCGACAAGAAAAATAGCGACCATCAGGCCACCGGTGATGATGCTGACGGGGTCCTTAATGGCAAACACAATCGGGTCATCGTGCATGTCTCCCCGGTGGACAATAATTCATACCCGACTGATCCAATACAACAGCAGCGGGCATACCAACCAGAGCAAGTAGGGTCTATTGTACATTGACTGCACCAGGTCGCTGTTTAAATAGAGTGCAAAAATTAGAAGGGAAAGGTAACCACTCGCGCCGCCAAGAGATGACAGTAATTCGATGTCGCGAACATGGTAGCCACGCCCCACTGCTTCTTCTTTAAACCCCATATTGCGGAGGTCCAGTAGTTCTACATAACGTTTGACCATGGCAAGGCTCAGGAATATGAACATGGAAAATGCGAGTAGCCATTCCGAGAGCACTATGTCGGTCGCGGCAGAACCGGCGATGATCCTGAATGTGTACAACGATGCAAGCACGATGACGTCGATCACGACAAGTTGCTTTAACCAACATGAATACGCCGATGTGGTCAGGTAGTAAACCGCTAATACCAGGAAAAACTCGAAGGGTAAGAACCAACAAAGCCCAATGGCAGCAAGCAATAGTAAAACGATGATTCTCAGGCCGTGCATCACGGGCAGCGCCCCGCAGGCGAAAGGTCGCTTACATTTGGTTCGATGATGCCTGTCGGCTTCGAGGTCAAGTAAATGATTCAGTACGTAGGCGCTGGATGCGCAACAACAGAATGCGGCGAACGCCAGTAAGGCCGTAGCAAGCATATATAGATCCAGTACCTTATGTGCTGTAAGGACCGGTACGAATAGCAAGGTATTTTTAACCCATTGGTGCATTCGCAGCGCTTGTAAATATGATCGCAACGAGGGCGAGCTGCCTTCAAACTCCTTTTAGATAGAAACCGTGTTTTCCACTTTCCTGCGAAGGCCGGTCGGTACTCCAACCAGGATCGCTGCGCGTGCATGCGACCATACAGCCAGGTCTGCGTTCGAATTTCCGGCGTAATCGTAGTGACCACTACCGTATGCTTTGTTCAGTTGGTTCGCCTTTGCGTCGCCTTTGAAGTTGGTGTCCTCGGTGCTGGCGATAACGTTGCTGAAGATAGCCAGATGTTTCGCGACCGGATTCGCCAGTAATTCACTGGATGCGGTTGCGAGGACGACCGGTCTGCCTTCTTCGTGTTGCTCAGCCAGATAGTCAATTAGCCCAACGTTGTAGGGTAGTAACGAAGCATCGATCTGGACTCTGCTCGCGATTTGATATTTGAAATGTGCTTTACCAGACAACAGCCAGATGGGTAGTAAGAAGATGAACAATAAGTTCTTCTTCAGAAGTAGAAGAATGGACTCGATAAGCAAGTCAGATTTAACTAGCGTACCATCCAGGTCGACCACCAGTGGGTTGGGATGCGCGCTCATGGCATTAAGCTAAGGTTTCTTCTAAACCAGGTGTGAGTTAACTGGTAGTCCGAGAAAGTGTCTGCCAACGATACTGTATATCTCGGGTATTCCCTGCATGTGTTGAGCGATGACATGTATGTCCTGGAAGCGCCTCTGGATGTCATTGTGTTGGAAGATACTGTCAGTGCTGCAGAGATCATAGACTATGTCGGTGACGGCTTTCGCCTGGTGAATAGTGTGAGTCCCCGCCAGGCGCAACATGATCCTGTTATCCATTGAACAGATTCCGCTACAGCATGTTCGCTCCCACACTTCGGCGACTTGTGTGTTGAGGTACATGTCTGCGCTACGCCACAAAGCTTCGGCTTTGCCGATCTGATCCTGAGTGAGCATATCTTCACTCATGGTCTCCTTGTACATGCGCTTGATCTTTTTTTGTACCCGCTCGGTTGCGAAATTCAAAGCTGCTCGGGATACCCCTAGGGCAACTGAAGCAAAGCTGCAAGCGAAAAGAAGGTTCAGGGGAATTTGATAAATTGGCGGGTCATCTTTGCGGACGCCGACTTCGAATGCCATAGACTCGGGAATCGATAGTTCTTCAACTTGAAACGGATAACTCCCTGTCGCTTTCAGGCCAGCGACTTGCCAGTCGTAGTTGATTTCAGCGTCTGATTTATCGATTACGTGCCAAACACCGCGTTGCGATCCGTCTTCTTCTGTTACTGTAGCCACACCAAACAGCCAACTGGCATGATTGATTCCACTGCTAAAAGCCCAGTTCCCGCTTAATACGTAATTGTCACCATCTTTTCGACTGCTGGCCTGTATTGGAGGTCCGTTAGCAAGACTGACATTCGGGGTAGGCCACATGGATTCAGCGACGTCTTTAGGTAGAAGGCGGGCAAGTGAAGCAAGTACTGACCCCTGGGCCACACACCATCCAGTTGACCCATCGGCCGTCGCGACAGACTTAACGAACCGAATGAACTCAGGGAATGCGGGTTGTTTGCCGCCCAGTTCTTTGGGGAGCAAGAGCGAGAAACCCTGTTCTGCCCGCAAGGCATCGACGACAACTTCCGGGAGCGACGTACTATCGTTCTCGGCGCAAGCTTCTGCGATGGTTCTAAACAGCGCCTGGTTGGTTACAAAATCATTCATACCTTTAAAAGTAGCATGAACAGCAAACCACCCACCAGTTTTCTATTTCGCCAGCTCCGGGTTGGTGCTCACCGTGGGTGCCTGTCGCGGGGTTGTTGAAGGTCGCCGAGGCTTGTTAACGCCTGTGGCGAGGTTATCAGGGTTGCCTGGGGCGTGTTGTGGAGGGCTATGATCTGTCAAGATCACTGCACAGCCGCTTACCAGATTAGGAGAGGCGATGCGACGCCCAAAGTGTGATACCGAGATGGAAGAGATTCAGTGTGAAGATGTCACGATCGATCGTTGTAAGGGATGCAAGGGCCTTTGGTTCGATAAGGGAGAAGCGGAAAGCTTGTCAGAGAGATGGGTCGCTGAGTTTATAGGTACGGGAGACCCGGATGTTGGTGCTCGTTAGGACGCTCTGGACACAATCCCTTGTCCCAGATGTGGTGGAACCATGAAACGCTATTTCGAGATCGATGGACAACAGTTGCAGTATGAGCAATGTGATGAGCACGGTATGTTTTTTGATGCGGGTGAATTCACGCTCTGGGCTGAAAATCAGTATCTGTGATTCCAGGCGGCCACTAATATGATTTATCTGACCATCAATGGGCAGGATATGGAACTGGATGTTCCATTAGAGACGCCCCTGCTCTGGGTGTTGCGCGATCACTTAAATCTCACCGGCACCAAGTATGGTTATGGCATAGGTCATTGTGGCGCCTGCACCGTTCACCTGAATGGAAAAGCAGCCAAATCTTGTATGAGGACCATCAGTCAATCCGCCAACGCTGAGATTGTTACTATCGAAGGGGTATCCGAAGAAGGTCTACATCCGGTTCAACAGGCATGGATCGATGAGGAGGTTCCCCAATGTGGATATTGTCAGTCCGGCCAAATCATGGCGGCGACGGCGTTACTAGATCAGAAACCTCGTCCGACTGATGAAGAAATTGACGTAGCAATGACCAACATTTGTCGATGCGGGTCTTATGTTCGTATCCGTAAGGCAATTCACAAAGTAGCCCGAGAGCGGGCTGCTCAATGAAGCACTATTCAAGGCGCCAATTCATTCAGGCGTCAACCACTGCCGCCGGCGGGTTGTTGCTGGGTTTTCATCTCCCGGTGTCAGGCAAATCAAAGCCATTCGAGTCCTGGGCCAATTCTGGTGCCAAACTCAATGCATGGCTGGCCAAAAATGCGGACGAGACAATCACCATTCGTGTCGCGAAAGCAGAGATGGGGCAGGGGGTATTAACCGCTTTGCCGATGATAGTTGCGGAGGAGTTGGAAGCCGACTGGCGTCTTGTTCGAGCCGAGTATGCGGACGTAAACCGACATTTAATGGAAGGTCGAGTGTACGGACGGCTGCTGACTGACGATAGTGGATCAGTTCGTCAGTCATGCGAGATGTTGCAGCGAGTCGGCGCCGAAGCCAGGGAGCGCCTTGTTACGTCGGCGGCAGAAGCCTGGTTGGTAAGTCCAGGTAGATGTTATGCGGACTACGGCAAGATATATAACCGGGACACCAGAGAATCGGTCACCTATGGAAAGGTCGCCGCACAAGCTGCGAAGGTCCGGGTCGCGAACGTAAAGATAAAGTTGCCTGAGGATTTCAATTTTCTCGGGCTACCCACCCCGCGTTTCGACATCGCCGCCAAAGTGGATGGTTCTGCCGTTTACAGCATCGATATACGGCGTCCGAATATGGTGTACGCGGCAGTGAAGCATTGTACGGTAATCGGCGGCAGTGTTCGCAGCCTGCGTTTTAATGCCATCAGAAACCGGCCGGGAATCATTAAGACAGTTCGAATGGAAAGTTCGGTCGCCATCGTGGCAGAACATTTCTGGCAGGCGAAGACAGCGGCTGATGAATTACCAGTTCAATGGAATACCGGGGCCCTTGCCAAGGCAAGTACACAGACGTTTCAGCGAGAATTCGAAGCGAAGCTGGATAGGCGAGGCAGTATTCTTGAAGAGCGTGGTGACATTGTTCGCAACATGGATGAAGCAGAGACGACGATTGAATCTGATTATGTATCGCCGTATTTGTCTCACGCATGTCTGGAGCCGATGAACTGTACGGTTGAGTTTGGTGAAGGGAAGGTGGATGTCTGGGCAGGCACCCAGGACCCGGTTAGAGCGGTTATCGCTATTGCGGAGGTCACAGGCCTTCCCGAAGATCGCATCTATTTCCATAATTGTTTCCTGGGTGGCGGTTTCGGACGTCGTAGCCACGTAGATTACATCCGTGAGGCGGTAGTCATCGCCCAGGAAGTTGAAAGACCGGTGCAGATGATATGGACCCGAGAAGAAGATCAGCGAGCGGGTCGATATCGCCTTATGTCAGTGTCGAGATTTAAGCCCGGATTTGATCTTGGTAAAAGTCTGATTGCCTACACCAATCATTCGATCACTCATTCTATAGCTAAGGATAATCAGCCAGATGTGCGCGGGCTTGATGAAACATCAGTCGAGGGATTGATGGACATGCTGTACTCGGTTCCTAACAAAAGAATAGCGCATAGTGCGAGAAATACTAACCTGACCAGTTGGTATTGGCGCTCTCGTGGGCATTCTCAAAACGCGTTCGCCATGGAATGCTTTGTTGACGAGATGGCAGTGGCGGCGGAACAGGATCCTCTGTCTTTTCGTCTTTCACTACTCAAGGAAAGACCTGAATTACGAGAAGTCCGTGAGGTGCTAAAGGATAAATCCAGGTGGGGCCGGAACATGTCCTACGGTACTGCACAGGGTGTTGCCCTGCATGCTAGTTTTGGAACGGTGTGTGGGCAGGTGGCGCAGGTGACGGTTACCAAGAACGGTGACCTTAAGGTAGATAAGATTATCTCAGTGGTTGATTGTGGAAATATCGTTAATCCAACCACCGCAGAAATACAGGTTGAAAGCGGCGTGATCTTTGGTCTCTCAGCCGCGCTTTACGGCAAATTGACCGTTGAAAATGGCGTCGTTGTAGAAGATAACTTCGATACCTACAACATGGTGCGTATGGATGAGTCACCCGAAATTGAGACTCACTTTGCACTATCGGGAGGTGATTTGTGGGGTGGACTGGGTGAGCCGATAACTCTACGGGTGGCCCTGTGGTGTGCAATGCACTTTACCGGATTACTGGTCGACGTATTCGAGTTTTACCTATCAAGGACTACTATCTATAACGAGCCTAGTTCCTGGAAGGGTACAGCTCCCAAATGGCGACAGCTATTAGCATGAATGGATTGGATTGTTTGGTCGAAGGATTTGCATTGATTCGCAAACCCGGCATTCGTCGCTACGTGATTGTCCCTACAGTTATCAATACTCTGGTGTTGATCGTGCTTATTGCTATTAGCGTGAGCAAATTTGAGGGATGGGTTACTGCTATCACCAATATGCTACCCGACTGGCTTTCGTTTCTATCCTGGGTGATATATCTGGTTGGCCTTATCGTCGTGGCATTTGTGCTTTTCTATAGTTTTATGATTGTCGCGAATCTCATCGCCTCGCCGTTCAATGCGGTTTTGTCTGCAAAGATTGAAGAAGCACTGACCCTGGGGCACCTCCATCCGGATACTGACCTGCTTTCGATGATTCTGGGCGCGATTGCTCGCGAGATATCGAAAGTACTCTATTTGTTGCCACGTCTGGTTCTTCTGTTGCTACTG